>OFTY01000048.1_pt1 | contig 146133 bp, 124 predicted proteins | sample 1775061 | NCBI WGS metagenome assembly OFTY01 (sample SAMN08195773, study PRJEB24354) | sludge metagenome | isolation source: sludge from phenol fed wastewater aerobic bioreactor B | place: India: Nagpur | collected 2016-09-16 | reverse complement strand
AGAGGTCGGAAGTAGCCGTTCATCGAGGGGTCCGAAATATTGGAGGCGTCCGACCTCTGACCTCCGACTTCCTACCTCCTACCTCCTGCTTCCCACCTCCTACTTCATTCTCCCATCAGGCACGTTAATTGCATTAATTTTGCTAACTTATTCCAACAAACCTTCAACATGCGTACTACCTGGCTTATTTTGTTGCTGATGGTACTGGCCGGAGCAGTGATGTATTACCTGGCCACCCGCGAGAAACCACCTGCCCCCTACGATACCATCTCCATCCGCAATACCCCCGATTCCATCCGGAAAAATACCCGGTTGATGGTAGCCTTCCAGCCCGTTGAAGTGGTATATAAAGACAGCACCTGGACCACCGATTCCGTTCCACTCAAACAGATCATCCTCGACAGCTCGCATAATGCCTTCGATAAACATTATAGCTCCGTGACCTTTTTCCTCGACTACGATCACCGTTATTTCTACGACCTCGAGATCCCCAAGCCCGATCCCGAACTGCCCTACAATATCAATTTCGAGATCAGGCGGGTGAACGATACCCTGCAGGTAAGCGGCACTATCGATAATAAAAAAGCCGCCCTGATCCGCTTCAACGGCCCTATGATGAAAATGTACAAAGCCTTTATGCTTACTTACAACAACAGGCTGCCGGCAGATTCCACCCAACCTGCCGATAGCAGCACCACCAGGGCCACCAAAACCATCACGGTGATCGGAAACTGACCCTCGTCCATTGTTTCACCGGCAATTTTTTCGTACCTTTTATACCAGTTATACCAGGTTCGTTCCCCTCCTTATCTGCAATACCATCCATCTTCATTTCATCATCTAAATTTTGCTGTATGAAAAAGCTCTTTTTCCTGCTGCCATTGGTGCTTGTTTTCAGTTTCTCCATTCCTGAAAGCCATCTCACCAAAAAAGAAAAGAAGTATGCGGTCGATTATCTCACGGATACGAAGAATGCCCTGGTCAGTGCCGTAGCAGGCCTCTCAGAGGCACAGTTCAATTATAAACCGGGCCCCGATCGATGGTCGATCAAGCAGTGCCTGCAGCATATCGCAGCCGCAGAAGAAGGATTGTGGAAGGTTTGCGAAGGCACCCTGCAGGCGCCTGCCAATCCCGATAAGAGAGCAGAGATCAAAGTGACCGATCAACAGTTGATCCAGTCCATCACGGACCGTAGTAAGAAAATGCAGGCCCCGGAACAAATGCGTCCCGAAAATTCTCCCTATCATACCCAACAGGAAGCATTGAATGCGTTTGTCATGAACCGTGATAAGCTGATCGATTTCATGAAGCATACCAAAGACGATATGCGTAACCATGTCTGGAGCTCACCGATGGCCGGTATGCTCGATGCTTACCAGGTAGTACTGCTGACGGCTGCCCACAGCAACAGGCATACACAGCAGATCAATGAAGTGAAAGCTGATCCAGGCTTTCCCAAAGAGTGATCCTTTTATTGCACGATCTTTTCTACCCTGGTCATCCGGCCCTCTTCATTGAACCCTTCCAGCACGATCTTGTATTTTTTGGAGATATCGTTGTTGTAGAAGGTGAAGCTGGCTTTATGGTTGGCCTTATCCGTGAGAATATAGGGCGCCCAATAGAGGGTGGTGCGCACATCCGGCACGTCATACAAGGGAGAGTCCTTGGAGTAGTCGGGTGAATAGAATTCTTTCGGTGGCGAATAACCGACAAGCCGGTTCTTTTCCAGTCCACCGGGAAGCGCCGCTTTCGATGAAGAAGCATCACCCCCTTTCTTGGTATACACGGCTATTGCCCCACCCGATCCACCGCCGGGCGCTCCGAAGAATGGCGGGCGGAATACTTTTACATACGCTACATCCGATACACTCACCCCCTGCAACATACCGGCATCTACCCGCATTTCATCGAGGTAGAGGGTGGGTGTTCCCTGACGCCAGGTAAGGGTAGGCCCATCCACGCCGCCCGGGCTGATCATCAAACCGGCCACACGGCCCTGGAGGAACTGGAAGATATCCCTGGCCGAATTCGCGAACGGGTCTTCCGACATATCGAATGAATAGGCGTCGCCTCCTGAGAACAGGCCGCTGGTATAACGCTGGTCTAACAGTTGTGATCTCGAACGCTGGCGGGCCGTTACCGTTACGGCTTCCAGGGTCTTTACTTTTCTGGCCAGTTCGGGCCTGATGCGGTCCGCCTCTTCCGCCACGAAACGGCTGCGTTTGATGGCAAATGAATCGGCAGGATTGATAACGCGCCAGGCCGGGCTCGACCTGATGAGGGAAGGCACTTTGAAAGAGCCATTATCGAAGTTCACGACTGCCCTGCCTGCAAGCTGTTTATTCTGGTTGAACTGGTAATACACTTTCACGGTGTCGAAGAAGATCAGCCCGTCTTCCCCGAATTTACCGCGGCTATCGACCGGCAGACTGAAGATCTGCCTGGAAGAATCTTTGGCTTCGAGGAACACGTTGAGTGAAGTATTCGGTGGTATCTGGCTGGGCTGAAGCCCCAACAGTTCTCCTTTGAGCGAGAGATAGTTCTCGCGTGGGAATTTGATTACAGGCAGCTTGCCTGCTGCGAGGTCTTCCCATTTGAACCGGCGCCAGCCATTCGTCATCATCACGAGATCGAGGTGCTGCTGCACGGAATCCGCATCGGACGATAAATAATAAGCGGGGTTGAAGACATATCCTTTCAGATCGCCGGTGAGCAGGATGCGGGAGATGATATTGTCCTGCCCGTCGTCCCCTACCCCTGCGTCCGTGATGGCGATGGACAGGTTGGTCTTCAATGTATCGGGCACGTCTACAGTAATGATGTTCCTGCCTCTTTTTTCAAGGTTCTTGCCGAGCGTGATCACATTGGGGGTGAAGGTGAAATCGTTGTTGTTGATGAAGGTGATCCGCTCTGCCAGGGGCTGCCAGTTGCTGTTGAATAAAGTGACCTGCAGGATGCCGCTTGGAAGATTGGCGACAGGGATCACACCGCTGGTCATGAAATTAGTGTTGAGATCGACCGTGGCTTTGTATACCACCTGTTGGTACATATGTCCTACGATGTAGAGCTTTTTCAATTCAGCACCGCCCTCTATCGCTCTTTTTACTATGAATGTTTTCCGGCCCGGCGCCCCGGAGATCTGCAATATGGCGCCCTGGTTCTTCACTCCGGGCAGTTCGGTCTTATAGGTAGTGCCTGTCGAATCCTGCCATTCGGCCGTGTAAGTATTGCCGGAAGCGGGTTCCATGTCGAACCGGCCCATCCCGTCGTGCACACTGCTGAAACTGGCCACCGAAGCGCCTTTGGTATCCTTTACCGTGCCCTTCACTTTTATCGGGTATCCATAACCGTCAACAGCCTTGAAGGCAACAGTCGTTGACAGTCCACCCACCAGGTCACCCCCTTCCGGGAAAAAATTGATGACCGGTTTATTATCGGTCACCGATGATGCCGCAGGGGATTTGGTGATGATGCGGATGGTTTTGGTATACAGGAATGTCGTATCGAAGTTCATCATCCAGGTGGTATAGGCCCGGAAGACCACTTCAGGGAGATTGAGCGTGAGGGGCAGGTCGAAGTTGCTGGCCGATGAAGATTCGAAGATCGGCAGGGTTTTACGCTGCAGCATTTTACCGGTGGCCGGGTCGATCAGCTCTGCATAAAAATTCTTGCTGATGGCGGAAGGCATGAAGCCGGAGAAGAGGTAGGCTTTGAACCAAATGGTCTCACCCGGGTTATAGACTGATTTATCGAAGTGCACATGCACTTTTTCCTGGGGATAGCTTTCTCCATATACATTGATCATGGAATCGATCTTCTGGGCATAGGAGGCAGGAAGAAAGGCCAGGAGGCAGAAAAGGATCTGTACAGATTTGATGGAAATGGCTCGTTTCATGAGTGTCACATTCTAGGTAACAAATTAATGCCTTTATCGCTTACATTACATAAATTTTTGTCTATGATTTGTTAACCGATGCACAATTCATTTCAGCAATGGCCTATTTTTATCACCGGTATAACTTTTTTCTAATATGACGACCAGCCCTACCAGCGAACTCTACAACGAATACGTGCAAACTATGCGCCGGATCGCGGATATCCGCTATGCGTCTGCTTTGTTGCAATGGGACCAGGAGACTTACCTGCCTCTGAAGGGCGCCTCCATCCGCGGCCAGCAGATCGCCACGCTCTCCGAAATGGCCCATCGCTCTTTTACAGACGACAAATTAGGCGCTCTCTTGCATGAGTTGCAGAGCAGGCAGGACCTCGATCCTGCCTCCCGGAGAAATGTAGAACTGACGAGTGAGGATTATGACCGGCAGATCAAATTCAGCCCTGCATTCGTTCGGCAGCTCACAGAAACGGTGAATAAATGTTTCCATAGCTGGCTCGAAGCCAGGAAAGGCAATGATTTCAATCGCTTCGCCCCTGATCTGGCCAAACTGATCGAACTGAAGAAAGAAGAAGCGACCATCCTGGGCTATCAGCATCACCTCTACGATGCTTTATTGAACGATCACGATAAAGGATCGAATGTGCGGTTGCTCGATGACGTTTTCAGCAAAGTGAGAAAACCTCTCAAAGAAATGCTCGATAAAATAATGTCGGCCCCGCAAACCGACAACAGTTTCCTTCGCAGGCATTATCCCAAAGACAAACAATGGGCATTCGGTATGGAGGTCATCAAAGCATTGGGATACGACCTGGACGCAGGCAGGCAGGACATTTCCGAACATCCTTTCACGATCAACTTCAATAGCCACGATGTTCGCATCACCACCCGCATCGATGAGCATGACCTGGGCAATATGGTATGGAGCTGCATCCATGAAACGGGCCATGCACTGTATGAACAGGGATTGCCGGAAGGCGCTTACGGCCTGCCGCTCGGCGAACCGGCATCCTATACTATCCATGAATCACAGTCGCGGTTATGGGAAAATCATATAGGAAGAAGCCGCGCTTTCTGTGAACAGTGGTTCCCTGTTCTGCAACGATATTTCCCGGAACAATTGCACGATATTTCGCCTGACACATTCTACCGGGGCATCAACCGCGTAGAGCCCTCCTTCATCCGCACGGAAGCCGATGAACTCACCTACCATTTTCATGTGATGGTCCGTTATGATCTGGAAAAGCTCCTGCTGGAAAATGCGATCACCACAAAGGACATTCCTGCTTACTGGAATGAGCATTACCGGCAATACCTCGGCATTCAGGTGCCCGATGATAAGAAAGGCTGCCTCCAGGATGTTCACTGGAGCCATGGCAGTTTCGGTTATTTCCCTACCTATAGCCTGGGTAGCTTTTATGCGGCCCAGTTCTATGCTACTGCGCAAAAAGCCTTGCCGGAATTGGATAGCCAGATACAAAAAGGGGATACAAAAGCGTTATTGGATTGGCTGCGCAACCAGGTACACCGCCATGGACGTATGTATACCAGTGAGGGCCTGAGCCTTGCAGTGAGCGGGGAAACGCTGAACATTCAACATTTTCTGGATTACCTGCAGCAGAAATATTCAGGGATCTACCAGTTGCGGAGCTGAACAACCATCAAAGCATCACCCTTAAACCTGTAGGCATGAAAACAATGCTACGCCTTATTCCTGTATTGCTGCTCACCTTTTCCTTCAGTTGCAAAAAAGCGATCGAGCGGAAAAAAGAAGCTGCGCTGATGGATGCCATTACTACAGGCACCTGGATCGTAGAGCAGTTCTTCGAGAACGGCAACAATATCTCGAACCAGTTCCTGGATTATGAATTTCAATTCTACAACAACAGTACTGTGACCGGCACGAGGAATGGTGTTGCCACCAGTGGCACCTGGGTAGGCGATGTGAATAACGGCACGATCCAGGCAGAGTTCCCCGGTGCGGGCGATCCCCTGAAAAAAATGAATGGGCTCTGGAAACTCATCGATACCGATTGGGATTATGCGAATGCCGAGATGACTACCCCGGCAGGAAAGAATATTCTGCACCTGCGTAAAAAACCTTGAAAATCTGCGGCCATAATTCCTTGACGCATATCAAGCCAACGCTACATATAACAGATATCTAATACATAATATTCGTTACTTCCAGTATTATATTCCCATTATTATTTTTTAATATCTGCTTTATTTTTTTGCGGTAGGACTAATTATCCTATCTTTCCATAGCTTATCCAACCACAACAGAATCACAAATCCACTATTCTATGAGGGGAATCCTCATTGCACGTATTGTCCTGCTTACCTTATGTGCCACCATCGCCTTTGGTGCAAAACCTTTATTTGCCCAGTTGTCCGCATCTTTTACCTCCTCTACCGTCGAGGGCTGCGCTCCAGTGGTGGTGCGGTTTACAGACAATTCCACGGGTAATCCATCCGGTTGGCGCTGGGACCTCGGCAATGGCACCATTTCCTTTTTGCAGAACCCCGCCACTACTTATTTCAACCCAGGCACCTATGCTATCAAGCTGGTAATAAGTAATGGCTCCCAAAAGGACTCCGTGATCAGGACCAATTATATTACCGTTCATGCCAACCCGGTAGCGAATTTCTCTTCGTCTGCTACCTCCGGTTGTTATCCGCTCAACGTACAGTTCAAAGATGAAAGCGAAGCAGGAAGTGGCAACATTGTGAGCTGGGAATGGGATTTTGGGGATGGTACCGCCTCCAGGGAACAACATCCTTCGCATATCTATACCAGTGCCGGCAGCTTCAACGTAACACTTCGCATCAGGAACAGCAATGGATGTACGCAAACGATCAGCCGGTCCAATTATATTACACTGACACAGGGCGTAAAGGCTGCCTTTGATTTTTCTGCCCCCAATAATTGTAAACCTCCGGCTTCCATCCGGTTCACCAATACCAGTAGCGGAACGGGCACTTTATCTTATCAATGGAACTTTGGCGATGGAAGTTCCTCTACCGATCCGAATCCTACTCATGCCTATACTTCCACCGGTATCTATACCGTAAAACTGGTTGTTCGTAACAATACCGGCTGTGTGGATTCCATCATCAAAACCAATTCGATCAATATCGGCACCGTTAAACCGGATTTCGATATGCCTGCCCTTCTCTGCGCAGGCCAGGCTTTCACGATCACCAATACGTCGGCGCCCACACCCAATAACGCTGCCTGGAGTTTCAGTGATGGCAGCATTGCTTCCGGTGTCAATACCACAAAAATATTTGCGGCAGCAGGAAATTATACCATCAAAATGGTGGCCGATTTCGGCGCCTGCAAGGATTCCGTCACCAAACCGGTACAAGTGCTGGCCAGGCCTGCAGCAGCTTTCAGCGCTGCCGGCAATAAAGGCTGCAAAGCACCCTTGCCGGTGAGCTTCACGGCGCAGGCCACGGGCGCAACTGGGTACCAGTGGTCCTTTGGAGATGGTGGCGCCAGCACCGAACCCAACCCGGTGCATATTTATTCGGCTGCCGGGGAGTATGATGTCACCCTCGTTGTCACCAATGCAGCAGGCTGTACGGATACCGTAGTGCAGAAAGGCTTCGTGCACATCATGGCCCCACAGGTATCGATCACCAATACCCCACAGGAAGGTTGTGTTCCCTATAATTTCCGCCCGTCCATCACCGTTAAAAGCGCCGATGCCATCACCGGCTATTACTGGACTTTTGGAGATGGGGCCACCTCTACAGACCGTGAGCCTACCCATACCTATCTACAGGCCGGCACCTATACTGTTAAACTCGTTTATACTACGGCAGGAGGATGCAAGGATTCAGTGTCCGCAACCGATGCCGTGAGGGTAGGCAATAAACCGGCCGTGAATTTTTCCGCCACACCACCTGTAAGTTGCGCTCAATTCCCGATCAACTTCAAGGACCTGAGTACGGGCGATAAGGCCGATCATTGGCTTTGGTACTTCGGTGACGGCGGCACTTCTTCTGATCAAAACCCCAACCATATCTATTCGGATACCGGCTATTTCAACGTGAAACTGGTAGCCTGGAGCAATGGTTGCCGGGATTCGCTCACTGTTCCCCGCCTCGTCTTTATCAAACCGCCCGTTGCGCGTTTCGAGGTCAGTTTCGATTGTAGCGGCAGGCTTACCAGAACGTTCAAAGATCTTTCCCTGGGAGCCACCTCATGGTCATGGAATTTCGGGGATGGCAATAGCTCTACCCAGAAGGACCCTGTGCATACTTACGCTGCTCCCGGCAGTTACCTGGTGCAGCTCACGGTAAAGAATGATCAGTGTGAGCATACTACCACGCGGCAGGTGATCGTGATCTCGGAGAAAGCCGATTTCACAGCCAGTGAAACAGAGGTATGCAAGGGCAGCTCTATCACCCTGAATGCCGTAAACAGTGATCCGTTGCATGTGAGCTCCTATGCCTGGAGCATTACCCGCAACAACGCATCGTATGGCAATCCCACCGGGCAATCGGTGAAATTCACTTTCAATGATGCAGGTCAGTACAACATCCGGTTGGTCGTTACCGATATAAATGGTTGTAAAGAAGAATTGCTGAAACCTTTGTTCATCCAGGTATATGGGCCTACGGCCGATTTCAAACCGGATAATCCGGCTGTTTGTCCGGGCGCCACCATCTCCTTCACCGACCAGTCGCAGTCCGACGGAACGCATCCCATTCAGAAATGGGCCTGGGACTATGGCGATGGCACCGTGGAAACCCTTACCGGCGGGCCTTTCAGCCATACCTATACCATGCCGGGCATCTATAACGTGCAACTGACCGTTACCGATAACAAGGGCTGCTCGCATACCCGCGTACTCAGCAAAGCAGTCAATATTTCCCGTCCGGTAGTGCAGTTCAATTCACCCGATACCCAATCCTGCGTCGATAAGCCGGTACGGTTCCTGAATCAATCCGTGTCCAGTACAGGTATTTTCACCTGGTATTTCGGGGATGGACAAACCTCTTCTTCCACACAACCTATACACCATTATATGGCGGAAGGAGATTATACAGTGAAGCTGGTAGTGAAGGATATGTATGGCTGTACGGATTCGCTGACCCGGCCGGCCTATATCGTGATAAGAAATCCGGTCCCAGCTTTTACGGTCAATGACTCCACTACATCATGCCCTCCGCTGGTAGTGACTTTCACCAACCAGTCGCAACATTTCAGCAAAGTGGAATGGGACTTTGGCGATGGTAACAGGTCCGATCTGCCCAATCCTACTCACTTCTATACCTATCCGGGCAATTACCGGGCAAAACTGGTGATCACCAGTCCGGGCGGATGCCAGGATTCTGCTTTCAAGAATATTATTGTGAAAGGACCGAGAGGGACCTTCACCTATGATATTACCAAAGGTTGTGTGCCTGTTACGGTCCGTTTCACGGGATCAACGAATGATGTGGCCAGCTTTATCTGGGATTTCAATGATGGAAGCATTGCTGAAACAGGCGGTTCAACGGCCAGCCATACTTATAATACACTGGGTGATTATCTCCCGAAAATGATCCTTGAAGATCCCCAGGGCTGCCGGGTACCGGTTACCGGTAAGGATACCATTCATGTTTATGGGGTGGAAGCGAAGTTCGGGGCAGGCAGCCAGTTAGTCTGTGATTCGGGCTTCGTGCAATTTACCGATGCGTCGGTTTCCAATGATCTTATTACCGGTTACCAGTGGAAGTTCGGCGACGGAGGAACATCCACCCAACGCAATCCCTCCCATTATTACCGTCAGCCGGGCCTGCATCAGGTTGAACTGACGGTGACCACCCTTACAGGCTGCCGCGATATGGTGCAATTGCCTGTACCGGTGAAAGTGGTGCCCAGTCCGGCCACCGCCATTCAAAGTGCCGATGGGGCCTGTATCCCGGCACAGTTCACCTTCTCCGGCCAGCTCACGAAAAGCGACACATCTGCTCTCCAGTGGCGATGGGATTTTGGCAATGGCGCTACGGCTACCGGTCAGCACCCTGCGCCGGTGACCTATAAAGACGCTTCTTCTTACGAAATAAAATTGATAACTATCAATTCTTCCGGATGTGCGGATACCGTTTCGAAGAAAGTGGAAGCCTGGCCGTTACCCGCTATCGATGCGGGTCCCGACCAAACGATCTGCCGTGGCAACAACATTATTTTGCCGGGTAGCGGGGCACGGGAATATACCTGGACACCGGCACAATCTCTCTCCTGCACCAACTGCGCCACACCTTTGGCATCACCTTTGGTGGATATGCGATACAAAGTGAAAGGAAAAAATATATATGGATGCGAAGCGGTCGATTCCGTACTAATAAAGGTAAAACAACCGTTTACCATAGAAGTACACAAGGGCGATACCCTTTGTAAGGGCCAAACCCTCCAGCTCTTTGCAAAAGGCGCAGAATTGTACACCTGGAGCCCGGCTGCCGGGCTCGATAACCCCGGCAGTGACCAACCCAAAGCAAGGCCGGGCAGTTCAACAGTATACCAGGTGGTGGGGCATGATGATCATAATTGCTTTACCGACACCGGGTATGTTCCGGTGATGGTATATCCTTACCCCGTGATCGATGCAGGGAAGGATACGAATGTGGCTGTAGGGTCATCGGTGACCTTGCACCCGGTATTCTCTGCAGACGTGAAAGAGTACAGGTGGTACCCTTCAACCTGGTTGAGCTGCACTACCTGCCCTTCGCCGGTTGCATCACCCAGACAAACGATCACTTATACCCTCGAGGCGAAGAATGAAGGGGGTTGTGTGAGCCGTGATCTGTTGTCGCTCTTCGTATTCTGCAACAACAGCAACCTGTTTGTGCCGAATACATTCTCGCCCAACTCGAATGGCCATAATGACGTATTTTATCCAAGAGGCAAAGGTGTGTTCAGTATAAGGTCGATGCGTATTTTCAACCGCTGGGGCGATCTGGTGTTCGAACAGATGAATTTCATGCCGAATGATGCTTCGAAAGGATGGAATGGAATGCATAAAGGCAAAGCGGCGCCACAGGATGTTTATATTTACACGCTCGAGATCATTTGTGAGAACAATACCATATTCAATGAAAAAGGCAATATAACCTTGATCCGATAATTATCCCTGTATCCTTTGAATGCAACAGTTGATCGGGCCTTCATAACTCGTGACCGCCAACCTTTAACATCTTGAAAAAATTTAGGCTTAGCATCTTATTCTGCCTGGCATTGTTGCAATTAGTCAGGGCACAGGTACCAGTGGCTGCATTCACCGCTTCCAGTACATCGGGCTGTGCGCCATTGGGCGTAATTTTTACAGACCAGTCGACCGGTGACCCCAAATTCTGGAGCTGGGATTTCGGCAACGGAGAATTCTCCAACCAACAAAACCCCTCCATCGTGTACGGTACCCCTGGCAACTATACTGTTACCCTTGTAGTGCGCAATGGAAATGGAACGAATAGCATCACCAAAACCAATTATATTACCATAAACCCATCACCAGTGGCCGATTTTGTTGCTGATATGACCACGGGATGTATCCCTTCTACCATCCAGTTCACCGACCGGAGTAACCCGGTAGTTGGCGCCATCATCAAATGGGAATGGGACTTCGGGGATGGCGCCACTTCTAACCTGCAAAATCCACAAAAGACCTATAATGCCACTGGGTTTTATACTGTCACACTTAGTATTACGAGTAATACCGGATGCCAGGCAGTTCGCTCTATTGGAAGATATATCCGGATCGTTCCGGGAGTAACCGCAGATTTCAGCTTTGTGCCTCCTGCTACCTGCCGGCCCCCCTACCAGGTAAATTTTACTAACCTCACCAGCGGTCCGGGCACCCTTACCTACCAATGGGACTTTGGCAACAGTACCGGTTCCACCCAAACGAACCCGTCGGCCACCTATGCCGCCGCCGGTACTTATAATGTGACCCTGGTCGCAAGAAGCGAATTTGGCTGCACAGGAAATATTACCAAACAGGTACCCATCACCGGTATCACTACCGACTATAATGGGCCCGATACAGTTTGCCTGAACACCCCGGTTGATTTCCGGAACGCCTCTTCGGCCACACCAGTTTCCTCGAATTGGAATTTTGGTAACGGGTCCACCTCTAACCAACCGGATGGTAACAGCATCTATCCAACTCCCGGCAACTATACCGTAAAACTTATCAATACCTACAACGGATGCAAGGATTCCGTTTCGAAGCCACTGGTGGTGTCACCATTACCTGCGGTCGATTTCACAGGCACGAACCTGATTGCCTGCCAGGCGCCACTGACAGCCAATTTCCGGGACCTTTCTCCTGATGCAGTTGCCTGGCAATGGGATTTTGGGGATGGAGGCACTTCAACGGTCCAAAATCCCAGTCATCAGTACACTACGGAAGGCGCCTTCGCTGTGAAACTAACGATCACTACCAGGAAAGGATGTGTGAACTCCATTACCAAACTGAATTTCGTTCGGATCATAAAGCCGACCGTAGCGATCGCCAATGCTCCAAATGGAGGTTGTACCGGCTTCAGCTTTACAGCCATTCCCAATGTCAATGCGATCGACGGCGTAGCTTCCTGGTTCTGGGATTTCGGCAACGGCGTTACCAGCAATTTGCAGAACCCGCCACCAGTAACCTATTCCACTCCCGGCAATTATACGCTTACGCTCAGGATCACTACCAATGGTAATTGCACCGAAACGCTGGTAATGCCCAATGGTATCAGGATAGGGACACCGCCAACGGTCGATTTTGATATGTCTTCCACAGACGCCTGTGCCACGTACCTGGTACAGTTCACCGATCAATCAACGCCTCCCGCACCGTTCGTTGATCAGTGGACCTGGGATTTCGGTGATGGGCAGAATGCCATCATCCAAAACCCTGAACACAGGTACGCAGATACAGGCACATATACAGTAAAACTAACGGCGTACAACAACCGGTGTCAGGGCATACCCGTATCCAAAACCATCCACATAAAACCACCGGTAGCCGATTTCACGTACGATGTCAGTTGTACCAGCCTTGGAGAAGTTGTATTCACCAACAAATCCATTACCAATCCTGTATACGGCGCCGAAAGCTGGTCGTGGGAATTTACAGGGGGCACACCTGCAACGTTCACCGGCCAGAACCCGCCTGCGGTGAGGTATCCGGGCGTGGGCAACTACACGGTCAGACTGACTGTTACGAATGGCTCCTGCACTCATACCATCGAAAAAGTAGTAGAGGTGCTGTCCGAGAAAGCCGGTTTCATTGCCAGCCCTTCGGCAGCCTGTAAAGATCAGCAAATACTGTTGACCGCCACAGGCAGCAACCCGGCGAATATCAGGCAATATGAATGGTCGGTCAATGGTGGCCCCTTCACGCCCGACCGGCAGAGCATCACCATTATTTTCCCCAACCCGGGGGTTTATGGTATAGGGCTCAGGATCACAGATATCAACGGCTGCCAATCTACCGTCACCGATAATACAGCCATTACCGTCACGGGCCCTACAGCCAATTTCACTGCTTCAGCCAGGGGTGGTTGCAGGAATGCTACTATCGATTTCAACGACCTCTCGACTCCTGCCGCCACCATCCGGAAATGGACGTTTGATTTTGGAGATGGGCCTGCCCAGGCATTCACAAGCCCGCCTTTTTCCCATCAATACAGGGATACCGGCAGATATGTGACCAGGCTGACCGTGGAAGACGACAAAGGCTGTCAGCATAGTTTCGAATCTCCGGACACCATCCAGATCACACAACCTGTGCCTGGCTTCACTTCCAATTATACTACCATCTGCCCACGCACAGATATCCAGTTCACCGATACATCCAAAGGGTATGGGCTTACCTATCGATGGGATTTTGGCGATGGCAGTGGTTCAACCCTTCAGAATCCCGTACACGCCTATCCCCCACCTGATGCCGCTTACCCTGTAAAACTGGTGGTAAAAGACCTGGTAGGATGCCAGGATTCGGTTACACTATCCAGTTATATCAAAGTAAAGGCCCCCAAACCAGCATTCAATATCGCCGATACCACTACCATCTGTCCGCCCATTGAAACCAAATTCACTTTTGGCGGATCGGACTATGAATCGTTCTACTGGGATTTTGGGGATGGAAGCACCTCATCTCTCACCAATCCAACCCATTTCTACAATAACTATGGCCAGTTTGTAGCAAAACTTTACCTGGTGGGCTATGGAGGATGTCTCGATTCCATCAGCGACACGATTAACGTGTATAACCCTTATACCAATACCAGCATTCTCTACAATGCAAACCCTACCTGCGATACATTGACAGTGGATTTCTCCATCACCACACCACCTTCCACCACCTTCACTTTCTATTTCGGCGATGGGGCGCAGGATAACACCCAAACTAAAAAACTCCGTCATTTTTATAATACACCGAACTATTATGCACCATCCCTGGTGCTGAACGATCAACAGGGTTGCCAGGTTGGTATCGGAGGACCCAGCACTATCCGTGTGATCGGGGTGCCGGTGCTGTTCGGCATGGATAGAAATAAATTCTGCGATCAGGGCGACGTCTATTTCACCGACTATACCATCCAGCGGCAGGACCCGATCAGGACCCGCACCTGGACCTTTGGCGACGGCAATTCCAGCACTGACAGAGACCCCATTCACCGGTTCACACAGCCAGGCACATTCGAGGTCCGCCTGACCATGACCACCGAAGCCGGCTGTACCAGCTACCTGGCAGATACCGTTCGGGTATACCGCACACCCACCCCGCAGATCATCAGCAAAGACTTTGTTTGTATCAACGATATCCTGGACCTGCAGAGCGCCCTTTCCGTACCTGATACCGCCATCACCTGGAAATGGGATCTTGCCGGAGGTGGAAGCTCCACTTCCAACCCGCAGACATCAGCCACCTGGGCGCAGGCAGGCAATTATACCCTGCAACTGGAAGCCACGAACCTGCTTGGATGCAAGAACAATACTTCCAAAAATATCCTGGTGCCACCAACCCCTGCTATCGACATGGGAAAAGATCCCGTGATTGTGGTGGGCTCCGGAGTGACCATGCCCGTTACCTATGGCCCCGACGTGATCAAATACACCTGGTCGCCGCCAACCAACCTGGGCTGCACCGATTGCCCCACCCCATTCGCCAATCCGAAATTCAATACCAAATACAATGTGAAGGTGGAAGACAAATACGGATGCATTAACAACAAGGATATCACGATAACGGTGATATGCAATGAAAAGAATTATTTCATTCCAAATACCTTCTCCCCTAACGGGGATGGGCATAATGACAGGTTTTATCCAAGAGGCAGCAGCATTACACGCATAAGCAATATGCAGATATTCAACCGATGGGGAGAACTGGTCTTTGAAAAGCATAATTTCAGTGCCAATGATGCCTCGGCCGGATGGGACGGTACCTACAAAGGAAAACCTGCCAACCAGGACGTGTATGTATACATTATAGAATTCATTTGTGAGAACGCATCCATTGTTCCTTTCAAAGGCAATGTGATGCTGGTACGATAGAAAACCTTTTGACGATCCTATGAAACCATTACTCAATATCAAAATTTGTGCTATGAGAACCAGACAGAGAATGATGAGGTGTTTCCTGGGCGGAATACTGATGTGCGCATCATGGACGGCCCTTTCACAGGATATTCACTTTTCGCAATTCTTCGAAGCGCCCTTACTGCGCAATCCTTCCCTGGCGGGCATTTTCGAAGGAGACATCCGTGTGCAGGGGGTGTACCGCGACCAATGGAACAGTGTCACCAATGCCTATCGCACCGGTTCTTTCAATGCCGAATACAAGATGCCCATCGGCAGGGGGGATGATTTCATGACCGCCGGTTTGCAGGTATTGTACGACAGGGCCGGGACTGTAGCACTCACCACTACTCACCTGCTGCCGGCACTGAACTATCATAAATCGCTCAGCAATGAAAAAACAATGTATCTCTCCCTGGGCTTCATGGGAGGGATGGTGCGTAAGAGCCTCGATATGTCGAAGATCACTACCGACGAGCAGTATAATGGCGGGGGGTTCAACCCCACATTGCCCAATGGGGAAACCTTCAACTCTCCCAATTTCACCACCTGGGATGCCAGCGTTGGCATGAGCTTCAACACTACATTCGGAACAGATCAGCGCAATAGCATGTTCCTCGGCGCTGCCTATCACCACCTCAACAGACCGAAAAATTCATTCTATAAAAATCCCAACATAGAGCTACAACCGAAATATCTTTTTTCAGCAGGGGTGAAATTCGATATCGATGAATACTCCTATTTCACTATCCAGGCCGACCATACGATACAGGGAAGTTTCAATGAAACGGTCGGCGGCGCACTGTATTCCTATAAACTGGGAGATGAACCCGATTATCCACTTTATACTTTATCCTTAGGCGGCTTCCTGCGCTGGAAGGATGCGCTGATCCCTGTATTGAAAATTCAAAAAAACCCGCTGTCACTGGCTATCAGTTACGATGTGAATGTATCTCAATTGAAGACAGCCAGCCAGGGAAGGGGCGGGTTTGAACTATCACTCTCCTATATCGGGTTCCTCGACAGGCACAATTCGAGCCGTGATAAAGTGTTATGCCCCCGTTTCTAACTACTGCCACCCGCACGGTGGATGAAGATTGTATTAAAGTACAGGATGCATCCCGGCAGCGGCGGCAAAATATCCGTATTTTAGCGCCCTTAAAGAATTGGATAATATGAAAATTGAAACCGGGCAGAAAGCGCCTGAATTTTCGCTCTTCAACTCAGAAAAGAACAGGGTGAACCTGGATGATTTCAACGGCAGGAATGTTTTATTGCTGTTCTTTCCGCAGGCATTTACAGGCACCTGCACGAAAGAGCTTTGCAGTGTGCGTGATCATATAGATGTTTACAATAACTTGAACGCGCAGGTATTGGGCATCAGTGTGGATTCCGTTTTTACCCTGGCCAAATACAAGGAAGAGCAAAAGCTCAATTTTCCCTTATTGAGCGATTTCAATAAAGAAGTGTCCAAAGCCTATGGCGCCCTCTACGATACCTTTGTATTCGAAATGAAGGGCGTATCGAAAAGGTCGGCTTTCGTGATCGACGGGGATGGTACCGTGCAGTATGCCGAAGTATTGGAAAATGCCACGGATATTCCCAATTTTGGCGCCATAGAGGCGGTACTGGCAGGATTGAAATAAAATTATTGCCCTTTGAGCCTTAGTACTTTGTAGCGGCCCTCTTTGTGCGTTCTCCAACAAAACGTTAAAGCCCATTAACTTATGGAGAAAATCAGCGCCTGCGGTAACTAAAATTGTGAAAAGGGTTGTAAATTTGGTTAAAAGGGTCTATTTTGGACTGCAAGAGTAAAAAACAAAGATCCATGAGGATTTTTTACGCACTATCCATTATCCTTTTAATGTTGAGTACCCCGGCGAGGAGCCAGGAAAAAACTCCCTCACCACCGCCATCCGAGCCGGTTGCGCGGATGATAAAGTTTTACCCCAACCCGGCCACCTCCTTCATCACCTTCGATTTTCAGAGAGACTACAGGCAAAATCTTACTTTCCAGATCTATAACCTGCTGGGTAAAAAGGTCTATGATATCAGTAATATTTCACCCCGCACCATCGTGAACCTCTCCGATTTCTTCCGCGGTGTTTACATTTTCCAATTGAAAGACAAAAGCGGCAAGCTGGTAGATTCCGGCAAATTCCAGGTATCGAAATGATCCATTGATCTCTCTCTTTATCATTCCACCTGTACGATCAGGAATTTAAGGTATTGAGTGTTTTCCCATCCCCAAACGATCGGGTGATCGGCAGCCTGCGCCTGGAAGGTGACCTGCCTGAGTTTCCTGCGTGCGTCCCTGGCCGCCATTTGGATGATCTCGAGGAAAAGGTCGGGCTGTACGAGATTGGTGCAACTGGAGGTGACCAGGAACCCACCGGGCTTAACGAGCTTCATACCACGGAGATTGATCTCTTTATACCCGGTGATCGCTTTCTGGATATTATCCCTTGTTTTCGTGAAAGAGGGCGGGTCGAGCATGACCACATCGTATTGCCTTCCTTCCCTGGCCCAGGCTTTCAGCACATCGAATGCATTTTCCCGCTCGAACCGGCAAATATGATCAAGGCCATTGAGCGCTGCGTTCCGGGTGGCCTGTGCAACGGCACTCTCGGAGATATCCAGTCCGAGTACTGATCTCGCTCCGTAATGGGCTGCATGGATCTCGAATGTTCCCGTGTAAGTGAAAGCGCCGAGCACATCGGCCCCCTTCACGATATGACGGATGGCACGGCGGTTATCCTGCTGATCGAGGAAGTATCCCGTCTTCTGGCCATTCTCGACGTCGACCAGGAATTGAAGACCATTCTCCTTAATGGTAATGGTGGTATCGAAAGGGGCCGACAGGAACCCTTTCTGTTGCGGAAGCCCTTCCAGCTCACGAACAGGCACATCGTTCCGTTCGTAAATGCCCTTGGGTTGAAATATTTTTTCCAAGGCCGCAACAATGGCGGGCTTCCACACATCGATGCCGAGGGCCAGGGTCTGGATCACAAAATAATCATTGAACTTATCGATGATCAGTTGAGGCAGGTAATCGGCCTCTCCGAATATCAGCCGGCAGTTCTCGATATAGCCCAGGTGCTGGCGGTATTGCCAGGCCCCCTGCAAGCGGCGGTAAAAGAAATCTTCGTTTATGGTTTCCTGTTTGTCGCGGGTCAGCAATCGCACCAATATCTGCGACTGTGGATTGATATATCCTTTACCGACGAATTTCTTATCGTGGGTATACACTTCTACAGTAGCGCCCGGGGTCACATCCCCTTCTGTCAGGTTCACTTCATTGGCAAAGATCCAGGGATGGCCATTCATCACCCGTTGGCTGATCTTCTTTTTTAGGATCACTTTAGTCATGCGGCAAAAGTAATAATAATCCGGGATTGTGGATTTGGGGTGATTTACGTATATAACGTTAATATATACACTAAAAAATTGTTTCATTTCTTTGGATAAGAAAATAATTCTTCTACATTTGCACCCCTTACACTTCCCAACCATTCAGATCGCAGGCGGATTGTTCACTATTTTTTTCAAATCTCAATCCCCGTCTGCATGAAACTTCAAGGCCTGTTCGATGCCATTATTGATGACCTCACCAATTCTATTATTCATGTGCCAACAGGTATATCGTTTGATACCCTGGTGCTGCCATTGATAAAAAAAGACCTGCCAAAAATTAGCCGGAAAAAAGGGTGGAAATTTGATTGGAAGGAGGAATTACAGAATAATGATAAAAAGTCCGTAATGAAACTTGTGATGCTCGAGGAACCGGATTCGGTCCAGGGGTTGATCAGCTTCAAGAAAGAAGCTGGATATTATTTCATGAGGCTTATAGAGGCAGCGCCGTTCAATGTAGGCAACAACAAGCAGTTTAAAGGTGTGGCCGGTAATATGATTGCGTATGTTTGTAAGGAAAGTTTGGAAGCAGGATTTGAAGGTGTTGTATCCTTCAGGCCCAAAACCGCCCTGATTGAACATTACAAAAGTAGATTTGGGGCCAGAATGATCTCAGGGATCGAAATGGCAATTTTCGAAAAAGAAGCCAAAATTTTAGTAGATTTGTATTATAAAAGTCTCCGATGAAAAAGCTTCATCCCGTATATGATCTAAGTGATGAACCGATAGGTGTTCAGATGCCAAAAGCCGAAGAAGAAAAAACTTTGCGCAGGATACGGAGAGAGCTTAGGAAATATATTCGTGAGCATCCTGGAGTGGTAAGCCCATCTCATATTTTAGCGCATTCCAGAAAATCAAAATAGGTAGTCCCTATTCTGTATCATGCCGAATAGAATTATCTAAGTTTTCCCACTTCAACAACTTATTCACAACCGTTTATTTTCCCCCGTCCTTTTATGGCCTTGTTTCTTAAATTGCACCCATAATGGACAAGTTCATCGTTTCGGCCAGGAAGTACAGGCCTCAAACCTTCGATACGGTAGTAGGTCAGGGACATATCACCACCACCCTGAAAAATGCGATCAAAAATCATCAACTGGCGCATGCTTTTCTCTTTTGCGGACCAAGAGGCGTGGGTAAGACCACCTGCGCACGCATCCTCGCCAAAACGATCAACTGTGAGAACCCCGGAGCAGACGGGGAAGCCTGTAACCAGTGCCATTCCTGCGTTTCCTTCAATGAAGGCAGCTCTCTCAATATTCATGAGCTCGATGCGGCCAGCAATAACTCCGTAGATGATATCCGCACACTCGTAGAGCAGGTAAGGTTTGCGCCCCAGGCCGGTACCTACAAAGTGTATATCATCGATGAGGTGCACATGCTCAGCTCCTCGGCTTTCAACGCTTTCCTGAAAACACTGGAAGAACCACCTTCCTACGCCATTTTCATTCTCGCCACCACTGAGAAACATAAGATACTGCCCACCATCCTGAGCCGCTGTCAGATCTTCGATTTCAAAAGGATCACCACCAACGATACCGTGGAACACCTGGAAGAGATCTGCCGGAAAGAAGGGATCGATGCTGAAAAGGCTGCCCTCCAGGTCATTGCCCAAAAAAGTGAAGGATGTATGCGCGATGCGTTAAGCATCATGGATAAGATCGTCAGTTTCACCAATGGGTCGGTCAGCTACCAGAATACGCTCGAGCACCTCAATATCCTCGATGCGGATTATTATTTCAAACTGATGGAATGCATGCAACGCCAGGATCTCTCCGGCGCCATGCTGCTCTATGATGATATCGACCGCAAAGGATTCGAAGGAGACCTCGTGTTGAATGGCTTCGCCGAGTTCATCCGCAACCTGCTCGTTTGCAAAGACGAAAAAGTGGCCAACCTGCTGCAGGTGGTGGAGAGCTTCAGGGACAGGTATATCGCTACCGCTAAACAGGTGCCTATGTCTTACCTGATCAGCAGCCTTAATATCCTGAATGAAACGGAGATCAATTTCAAGGCAGCCCGCAACAAACGCCTGCATATCGAACTGGCCCTGATCAAGCTCACCTATCTTCAGCAGGCCATTGAACTCGCCGGCGCAGGCGATGAACCTGTTAAAAAAAAAGTAGCTGATACTGCAAAGCCTGTTGCCTTCCGCAATTTGCCATTAATGGAGGCAAAAAAACAGGAACCCGCCCCCAGACAGACAGCAGTTCCTTCGGGAGAAGCCAGGCTGATCATTGAAGAGCAGCCAGCAGCGCCACCGCCAGTTTCAAATCCCCAACCGGCAATCACAGCTACTGCCACCCCATCGACCCCAACCGCTCAACAACAAACTACAAACGACAAACCCTCTGCTGGCGCCATCACCAAGCTCGGCAAGCTCCAGAATATCCGGCAGCAATTTGCCGGCAAACAATCCGGCGATACCGGTCAGTTGGTCCCACTAAGCGAAGAAAAACTGCTCGAACACTGGAAAGCCTATACCCGGCTATTAAGGAATAACAAGAACCCGGCTGCCCAATCCTTCGATATGGCCCGCCTCCAGGTCAATAATGAGAGCAATTTCGAAGTGATCACCAACAATAATCTCGAACAAAAATTCATCGAGCAGGAACGCAGGGCGCTCTCTGAATTCCTGCAACAGCAATTCAATAACCGCATGCTTTTATTCAGCATCCTGGTCGATGAAAAGGTTGTCTATGCTGAAACCGCAGAGCCTACTCTCACCAGCCGGCAACAATATCAGGCGATCGTGGAACAGTATCCATTGGTGAAGGAATTGCGCGACCGCCTCAGGCTGGAGCTGGACTTCTGATATCACTTTTTACATACCGCCAATTCTGCATAATCCATTGCTGATCGGTCATTGCCCATTACGCATTGGTTATTCCCTATTTTGCTGTAATTTCGACGCTCAATAGTAATCTGACATACTAAATTTCAAATCATTAGTTAAGTTATGGCTGAAGTGATCTTAATGCCCCGCCTGAGTGATACCATGACAGAAGGCGTGATTGCGGCCTGGCATAAAAAAGTAGGCGACCCGGTGAAAAAAGGCGACCTCCTGGCCGAGGTGGAAACGGATAAGGCTACCATGGAACTGGAAAGTTATAAAGACGGCACATTATTGCATATAGGTACCGATAAAGGAGGTAAGCTCCAGGTGAATGACCTGCTGGCCATCATCGGCGCACCCGGTGAAGATATCAGCTCCCTGGTGAAAGGTGGCGCTGCTGCTGCTTCAACAGGTAAAGCCCAGGAAAGCGCTCCTGCTCCGGCAATCAAACCCGCCGCAAGTGCTGCTCCTGCTGCAACGGCCACCGGAACGCTCGACCTCGCCACTGTTCCGGAAGTGATCCTGATGCCCCGCCTCAGCGATACCATGACGGAAGGCGTGATCGCAGCCTGGCATAAAAAAGTAGGCGACCCTGTCAAGAAAGGCGACCTGCTGGCCGATGTAGAAACAGATAAGGCCACCATGGAACTGGAAAGCTATAAAGAAGGAAAATTATTATATATCGGAGCCCAGAAAGGCGATAAAGTTCCCGTCAATGCCCTGCTGTGCATCATCGGTGATGAAAGCAAGGTGGATGTGAACAGGATCGTGGCAGCCGCCACAGGCGGTGCCGTTATCTCCGCTCCTGCAGATGCTCCCGCCAGCCAACCTGTTGCGCAGTCAACCGCCACGCAACCTGCTGGAGCCACTCAGGCCACTACTCCTTCCGTGAATGGCGACGGCCGCGTAAAAGCTTCTCCGCTTGCCAAAAAACTGGCCAGTGAAAAAGGCATCGATCTATCCAAAGTGCCTGGTAGCGGTGACGGTGGCCGCATCGTGAAGAAAGACGTAGATAGTTTCGTAACCGGAGCAACCTCAACCGCTGCTGCTCAACCCGCAAAAACAACAGTACCTTCCGCTCCTGCAGGCCAGGTAAGCTTCGAAGATGTGCCCGTATCACAAATGCGGAAAGTGATCGCAAAAAGACTGGCCGAAAGCAAATTCTCCGCCCCCCATTTCTATGTCACGATGGCCGTGAATATGGACAAAGCCGTGGAGGCCAGGGCCAGGTTGAATGAAGTTTCCCCGGTAAAGATCTCTTTCAATGACATCGTGCTGAAAGCCTGCGCCGTTGCCCTGAAAAAACATCCGCAGATCAACAGCAGTTGGCTCGGTGATAAGATCCGCCACAACCATCATATCAGTATCGGCGTGGCCGTGGCTGTGGAAGAAGGATTGCTGGTGCCTGTGGTCAGGTTCGCAGATACCAAGTCCCTGTCGCAGATCGCTGCAGAAGTGAAAGAATACGCGCAGAAAGCGAAAGATAAAAAATTACAACCGGCAGATTGGGAAGGCAATACCTTCACGATCTCCAACCTGGGCATGTTCGGCGTTGACGAATTCACCGCTATCATCAACACACCCGATGCCTGCATCCTGGCAGTGGGCGCCATCAATCAAACACCCATTGTAAAAGATGGGCAGATCGTAGTAGGGAATATCATGAAACTCACCCTGAGCTGTGACCACCGCGTAGTGGACGGAGCTACCGGGGCCGCATTCATGCAAACCCTGCAGGGCCTGCTCGAAGAGCCCATGAGGATGCTCGTTTAAAATGATTCTCTGAATAAAAATAGATGTCCCGCTAGTATCAGCGGGACATTTTCATTTAAGCCCTTTGATGAATCCGGTCGTATTGTCGATCAATGCGGAGGCCAAAGGCAAGGCCGGATCATTATAAGTAGCAAAATTTTTCTGCCGGTCTGCCTCACTGATCTTTAATATATGGTTCATATTTTCCACCATCACCAGTTTCGTGGCAGGATTGGCCTGATGCAATAGCTCTGCATCTTTTGTGCTCACCTGCATGTCTGTCGTTCCCTGCAACAGCAGTACCGGCATTTGCAGCTTTTTGATGGAAGCCTGCGGATCATACCTGAACCAGGAGATAATATACGGCTGAACACTGGGCCTGAATAGACTGTTCAGCATCGGGTTGACATCATTCACCGTTTTACCACTCACCAGGCTGTCGATGATCGGATAGCAGAGATCGATCACCGGTTGAGGCTGCGATCTCAATTGCTCTTTGAGGACCTTGTCGGCCGACTGCCCCGCACCTGCGATCGAAATGAATGCATCGGCCTTTGCCCTGTCGGCCGCCATCATCCCGATCAGGGAGCCTTCACTATGGCCAAGTACGATCACCCGCGAAAACCGTTTGTCCCCTTTCAGCTTTTCAATCCATCCTGCCGCATCGTCTATATAGTTATCGAAGCGAAGGTCTTTTTCATCCGGCCCTGCTGCCGTACTGCCCGCTATACCGCGCTTATCATAACGAAGCGAAGCGATCCCATTTTTCTGCAATGCTTCCGCCAGCATCTTCAGTGAATTATTCTTCATCATCGGGTTATTGCCATCCCTGTCGGTAGGGCCTGAACCTGCAATGATGAGCACTACCGGTACTTTTTGTTGCATGGCCGGCAACACCAGCGTGCCCTGCAACGTACCTGTTTTTGTGACCAATGCTACGGAATCCGATTGCCTGGCCAGCGAAGTAGTGGGAATGAACAAAAGCAACGGTAAACAAACCACCAGCGAATAGAATATCCTTTTCATAACTGATCGATTAATTAGAAGGGAAAATTAGCATTGGCTATCGGCAAGGTACTCATTTTACGGCAGGAATTAAAGCTCATCTGTCCCTGGTAAATAACCTAAATTAGTAGCCGCAATGCTGCCATTATGCTGCAAAGATCCACCATACAATTGCTCCGGTTCCCTTTCTCCCTGTTCCTGTTGCCCGTATACCTGTTTGCACTTTGCCTGGTACCCACTATCAATTTCGCACAGGCATGCCTGGTATTTTTCATTCTGCATCTGCTGGTCTATCCTTCCAGCAATGGATATAATTCTTATATGGACAGGGACGAGAGCAGCATCGGTGGTATTGAACATCCTTTGCAGCCCACTAAAGAACTGTTCAAAGTGAGTGTGATCATGGACATAGCAGCCATCCTGCTGAGCTTGCTGGTCAGCCAGACCTTCACTGTTTGTGTGATGGCCTATATCCTGGCATCGAGGGCGTACAGCTACCGTGGCATCAGGCTGAAAAAATACCCGGTGATGGGCTATCTCACCGTGGTCTTGTTCCAGGGCAGTGTTACCTTCTTCATGGTATATCATGGCAGCAGCAGTGACCATACCCTGATCGTGCCACCGGCCGGCGCGTTGGCGGCAGGACTGCTCATTGGGGGCTTCTACCCGCTCACCCAGATATACCAGCATGAGGCGGACAGGAAAGATGGGGTGACCACCATCAGTGCCCTCCTGGGTTACCGTGGCACATTTATCTTTACAGCGATCCTATATACAGTAGCCATGGGCGTATTGGCCTGGCTGTTCATACAACGGAAGGAAGCCGGTAAATTCCTGCTGGTGGCAACTTTGATGCTCCCCGTTCTCGTATATTTTTTAAACTGGGCCCGTAAGGTTTGGAAAGATGAATCTGTAGCTGATTTTACCCATACCATGCGCATGAACCTGCTGGCATCCGTTTGCACCAATATTGCATTCCTGATCTTATTAATAGGGAGGTCATTTGAGTAAAATAATAGCTATCGGAACGGCAGTACCCGCTTTCAGGCACCGGCAGCAGGATATCCTGGAATTCATGCAGGCCGTTTATGCCCTTTCGGAAACGGATAAGCGAAAACTACGATTTCTCTACCGGCAGAGCGCCATCGATACCCGGTATTCCGTTATACCCGATTACAGCCGGCCATTGCCCGAATGGAAGTTCTATCCTCACTCGGAAAACCTGGAGCCTTTTCCTTCGCTGGAACAACGGATGAACTGGTACCAGAAATATGCAGCCCCTTTATCGGTAAATGCCATCAGGGATTGCCTGGAAGGGCATCTGCGTGCAACAGAGATCACACACCTCATTACTGTCAGTTGTACCGGCATGAGCGCACCCGGCCTGGACCTTCAATTAATGGAACTGCTGGACCTGCCGAAAAATACGTATCGTACCTCCGTGAATTTTATGGGCTGTTACGCTGCGGTCCATGCCCTGAAGATCGCCGATGCGATATGTGCGCGAGAAAAACAGGCCAGGGTACTGATCGTTTGTACCGAACTCTGTACACTTCATTTTCAGCGGGAGGCCACGATCGATAATATCGCTTCCAGCTTATTATTTGCTGATGGCAGTGCTGCATTATTGCTCACACACGATGATCATCCGGCCAGGGGTTGGCAACTCCGTCATTTTTATGGAGAAGTGGTACCAAAGGGAAAAAAGGATATGGCCTGGGAACTTTCTTCTTCCGGTTTCCTGATGACGTTGAGCGGTTATGTGCCAGACCTCATCGGGGAAGATTTCAACGAGTTGGTGGACCACGCGCTCAGGGGCGCCTGTATCACCAGGCAGGATATCACCCATTGGTGTGTCCATCCCGGAGGGAAGAAGATACTGGAAGCGATCCAACAGAGCCTTCAGCTTGATGACACCGCATTGGGAACGAGTTATGAAATATTGAAAGAATATGGGAATATGTCATCCCCTACTATCCTGTTCGTGATGAAAAGAATGATGTACCAGTGGCTTCGCGGTGGAAAAAGCAGTCCACCCGGCCAAACAGTATTCGGAGCGGCATTCGGGCCTGGTCTCACCATGGAAACATTTGTGGCCACCGGCGCTCTACAATGACAGGAGCTTCTTAACTTCCGCTTATGAATTTCCGGCAACGCACATACCGGCAGGAACTCCTGGATCGCAACGATATACCGTTTGCCGATATCAGGCAGAACATGCGTGAGCTGGACTTTATCAATACATGGCTTGGGGGCCATGCCATCACGCTGGCTGGTTTGAAGAAGCTGATCGGTGGAATACAACCTGTACGTATATGCGAAATCGGTTGTGGCGGTGGGGATAACCTGCGGGCATTACAGTCGTGGTGTCGCCGAAAATCCATCGAAGCAAGTTTCATCGGCATCGACATCAACCCGGATTGTATTGCAGTGGCGGCGGAATTGAAAGTATCCACCGGCTGGCAACTGATCAACTCCGATTACAGGGCCGTACAGTTCGATCAGGCCCCCGATATTATTTTCTCTTCGTTGTTTTGTCATCATTTCACCGAAGCAGAGCTGGTCGGCCAGTTGCAATGGATGCAACAGCATGCGAGAATAGGCTTTTTTATCAACGACCTGCACCGGCATGTCCTCGCCTATCACTCCATCAAATGGCTCACCAGGATCTTTTCGCGCAGTTACCTGGTAAAACATGATGCCCCGCTATCCGTGGCCAGAAGTTTTGTTAAAAAAGAATGGGCAGCGCTGTTTGAACAGGCAGGAATCACTAACTTTTCCATCGGGTGGCGCTGGGCCTTCCGGTGGTTGATCGTAGTGCATAGCCGGGGCTATGCGGAACTGAATGAATAAACTTATCTGATGAAAAAAGTCAAACGGGGAAGAATTTTTTGAGCCGGGATCCTAAATACGATGTAGCCATTATCGGGGGTGGTCTGGCCGGACTGGCATTATCCATTCAATGCGTCCGTGCGGGTTACAGCACCATTCTTTTTGAAAAAGAAAAATATCCTTTCCACAAAGTATGCGGTGAATATATCAGCCTGGAAAGCTGGAATTTCCTGCAGGACCTTGGTGTGCCGCTCAGCGATATGCAGGTGCCCATCATCAACCGGGTAATGATCAGCTCACCGGATGGCAGATTGCTCGAGAGCCCCCTTCCTTTAGGTGGGTTCGGCATCAGCCGCTATACCCTCGATCATCTGCTGGCAGGTATTGCCAGGCGTGAGGGAGTGATGCTGGCCGAATGCACCAAAGTGGCCGATGTGATCTATCGTAACAATTCCTTCATCATCTTTTCAGGGAGGGGAGAGACCGAAGCGACCGTAGTGGCAGGCGCTTATGGAAAACGCGGTAACCTGGATGCCAAATGGAAAAGGCAGTTCACCCGGGTAAAACCTAATAAACTCAATCACTTTATCGGGGTCAAATACCATATCCGTACATTTTTCCCGGAAGATCTGATAGCGTTACATAATTTTGAGCATGGCTATTGTGGTATATCGAGGATCGAGGACAATAAGTGCTGCCTCTGTTACCTTACCACCGCCGCCAATCTCAGGAAAAGCAGGAATGATATATCTGCCATGGAGCAAAATATCCTCCGGAAAAATCCGTTCCTTGATAAGCTGTTCGCCAACGCCCAATTCCTCTACGAAGAACCAGTTACTATTTCAAGAATATCCTTTAACCAAAAAACCCAGGTAGAAGACCATGTGCTCATGCTCGGTGATGCAGCAGGAATGATCACCCCCCTCTGCGGGAACGGAATGAGCATGGCCCTTCATGGCAGCAAGCTGGCATTTGAAGAGATCGACCAGTTCCTGCAGGGAAAGATCAATCGTTATGAAATGGAGACCCAGTATACCCAGCAATGGGAAAAGAATTTCGCAAGACGATTGCAGGCCGGCCGGTGGATACAGCGATTTTTCGGCAGCACGATCTTATCCAATTTTCTGATCGCCACCCTCAAACCTTTTCCAAAGCTGGTTTCATTTTTAATTCGACAAACACACGGAAGACCTTTCTAGCTTATGCGACAATACATGCTGCTTGTAGCATTTTTAGCAATAAAAATGACAAGCTCCGGTCAGAATTACCACGCGATCCAAGGCTCCTCGTATGCAGGCAGTTTAGGTGTAGGCAATAATCCCGCTTCCATCGTGAATACGCCATTTCCCTGGGACATCAATATTTTTTCTTTCCAGGTGAAAGGGGTCACCAATGCAGTGACCATTCATAATTATTCCCTGCTCTCCAAACCCACCACTGCAAAATATGGTTTCAATGGAGGCTATTACAGCCGCTTTGCCCAGGCCAATACCAATATCAACCTGCTCAATGCCCGCATATCGCTCAACCGGCAAACTGCGATCGCAGCCGGTATCAATATCAGGAGCTATACGAGGGCAAAGACCAGTCCCTATAATTTTATCGATACGCTCAATGGGGTGCAGGACTTCTTCTCCCTCAATAATAACAGGGTACTGATGAATGCCGATGTGCTGAGCAGCAGTTGGCTGGAATTATTCGGCACTTTCAGTCGCACCATCCTCGACAACGAACGGGCCAGGCTCAATGCAGGTATCACCCTCAAATTATCGCGCGGCATTGCCGGGGGCTATGGTGGGTTGGACGATATCCGGATCGAGCCGGTGCAGACAGGCGAGAATGTTTCGGTGCTCACTTCAGGTAGCGGCCACTATGCTTATTCATCCAATATCGACCAATGGAAAAACAATAATAGCACGATGCAGAATATCCGCGGCCTCATTGCCAATGCAGAAGGAGGTATCTCTGTGGACCTGGGCGTTGAATACCTCATCAAGCCCGGTGGCACCGTAGCTTTCGGTGAAGATGAAGGCTATTTCGATTACGACTGGAAGATCGGTCTGTCACTGCTCGATCTCGGGTTCAACCAGTACAAGTATAGCAAGAACAGCCGCGTGGTAAGCGGTATCCGCGATAATATGACCGGTGAATTGTTGAACCAGAAATTCACAGGCATCAGCGGTATCGAATCTTTCAACGATAGCCTGGCCAGCGTCGTGAAAAACATTGGGGCTATCGGTGGAAAGTTTTCCGTGATGAACCCTACCAGGCTGGTCGTTAATGTAGACAGGTACCTGATCGATGCCTTCTATGTCAATGCCGATCTCTCCGTAAACCTCAGCCCGCTGGCCGGCAACAAAAGGCTTTATACGAAAGAAATGAACCTGCTCACGGTTACCCCGCGATGGGAAACAAGAAACCTGGGGTTCTATCTGCCCATACAATACAATACCGAAAAAAAATTCTGGATCGGGGCAGCCTTCAAAGCCGGTCCCATCCTCTTCGGGCTGCACAATCTCGCCTATCTTTTTGCAAAGAACAAGATCCAGAATGGTGGGGGCTACCTCGCTATCGTGATCCGGCCCGGCAGGCATAAGGAAACGGAGAAGAACAAACGAAACAAGGGGATGAGACAATATGAATGCCCTTAATGGTTGTAGGGTCTGTATTGACCACGAAGGCACGGAGGCACAAAGGAATAGAGGGTTGAGATTCGGAGATTATGTGAAGGGATCGATCTGTTAGGAGGTAAGGTCATTGTTGGCAGTGCTATTAATAGATAAAGAAAATGCATTTGAGGTTCCCAAGATAAAGGCACGAAGGGGCGAGGATACCTCGCCCCTTCGTGTCTTTATCTCTCTGACCTTTTCTTTTTTTCTATCTCTTTCGCACCAACTCATTTTACTGGTACTTCAACCAGTACCCCCTTCTCCTCCTTTTCCATCCTCATCCCTCCATTCCTTTGTGCCTCCGTGTCTTCGTGGCCATGTCCAATTTTTCAAAATAATTTGAAAATTCAGAAACATAAACTAACTTTGGGAGAATAAATCAGTGAACATGAAGCTTGCAGAGGCCAGACAACAATTCATCGCTTCCTGGGGCGCTTTTGGAACGTATTGGGGTATCAACCGCACCATGGCGCAGATACATGCACTGCTGATGGTAAGTGCCGACCCGCTTAGCCAGGATGATATCATGGAACAGCTCAACATTAGCCGCGGCAACGTCAATATGAATATCCGTGAGCTGATCGATTGGGGACTTGTGGACCGCGTGCTCATTCCCGGCGAACGCAAGGAATATTTCACGGCAGAAAAGGATATCTGGAAAGTAGCCACCCAGATCATCAAGGAAAGGAAGAAAAGGGAACTGGACCCCATGCTGAAACTGCTGGACCAACTGGGAGAAGTGGAAGGTGATAAAAAAGACAGGAACGTAAAACAATTCACCGAGACCATCAGCGGCATCCGCCGGTTCAGCAACCAGGCCGACAAAATGCTGGACGTATTCGTAAAAGCCGATGAGAACTGGTTCGTCGGCAGCCTGATGAAATTTTTCAAATAACCTCAGCCATGAAACTTTTCAAATCCATCGACAATATCATTCAGCTTTTGCTGATCGCAGGTGCTTTCATCCTTAACCTGTTTAGCCGGGGCGGTCTGTTGGATTCGGTTTACTTTTTCCCAAGTTATTTTGTAGTAGGAGGATGGCAGGTACTGAGCGTTATCATCCATTTCTTTTTCAGGCCCCCTTATCCCACCACCATGCGGAAGATCTATCTCGTGGCGCTGGCACTCGTTTTTGTGGTGACATTGGGATCTATCCCGTTGAAAGGTATACTCATGGTATTGATGGGGCTCCTGTTCGTAACGCCTGTTATGGCCATCTACTACCTGGTGACCTGCATGGTGGAGACCAAACGCCTTAAACAGTCCATGGCAACAGGCTCCTGATCTTTGACCGTCAACTGATCAAAACCGGCTTACCGGTTTTTTTAAACAATATATATTTCAATTATTTCTGAAAATATGAAAAACAATATTCCACTCTATCCGGAATTGAAGATCGGCCTGCACAAGCTGGATTGGCTGATTCAACTGGTTGCAGGTATTGCAGCGTTGGCCGTGGGGCTGTTCTACAATGCCTATTGCTCGCTAATCTTTCAATACCTGCTGGCAGGCTGGCAACTGGGGAGCGCTTTGATCAACACGCTCCTGATACGCCGCAACGGGCGCTTCAGGCAACGTATCCGTTTTTATTGGATAACCATGCTGGTATTGGCAACCATTGGTCTCTTGACCGGGGTGGCAGCCCATGATCACATTCTCGATGAAGACAATATTCATTCTATCTTCATCATACTGTCGATAGCTTGCTGGTGGCTGTCCCTCCATTATTGGAAAACCTGCTACCTGCTCTGCAAAGACCTGGTGTTCGAGAAGGATTTTCAGAACCTTGTCAGGAAACAATACTTTTCTTAACAGGACCACTAAACATTACCGTTATGCTAAGTAAATTACAATCCCTGAACCCCCAATGGAGGAAAGCAGTATCCCTCTGTGTACCTGCCATCTTTTGCTGGCTTTTCACCATCCTGGGTGTCGTTACCTTCAAGCAATACGGCATCACCATTTTTTGTTTCATCCCATTTTTTCTCGGCCTGAGCGCTACAGTCCTGTATGGCTACAAAAGGAACGTGAGGACCAGAACAAACATCGTCATAACTACCTATAGCCTGCTTATTTATTGCGCCGGCCTGCTATTCTTCGCCATCGAAGGGATCATTTGTCTGATCATGGCGGCCCCCCTTGGATTTTTCATTGCGCTCATCGGCACCCTGGCAGGAGAAATGCTGCTCGATCGTTACAATGGCTCACCCCTGCCAGCCCTGATCGGCCTGGCCTTTTTTATACCATTACTGATGAGCTTCGAATCCCTGGCGCCGGAAGAAGATGAATTACATTCAGTGACCACATCCGTGATCATCGACAGGGAGCCGGAAAAAGTATGGCAAAAGATCGTGACATTCACGCCCATCGAAGAACCGAATGAATGGTTGTTCAGGGCAGGCATCGCCTATCCTACCCATGCAGAAATAGAAGGCACCGGCAAAGGCGCCATCAGGCGGTGTAATTTTTCGACAGGCTGCTTTATCGAACCCATCACCACCTGGAAAGAGCCGGAGCTCTTACAATTTTCTGTGGAAGCCACTCCTGCGCCTTTGCGTGAGCTTAGTCCTTATGATCTGAAGCCGGCCCACCTGCACGGATATTTCGTTTCCCAAAAAGGAGAGTTCAGGTTAACCCGGCTCGAAGGCAACAGGACATTGGTGGAAGGCACCACCTGGTATTACCATAAGATCAGGCCGGCTTTCTACTGGAAGATCTGGTCGAACTACATAATTCATAAAATCCACAACAGGGTATTGCAGCATATCAAGCAGGAGGCGGAGGCTTCAACCAAATAATCGGTACATTCGTTATTATAATAAAGGCCCGCTATGGCTGAATCCAAAAAGACACTGGTGCTGGGCGCTTCTGAGAATCCGGCCCGCTACAGCTTCCTGGCAGTGAACAGGCTAAGGGCTAATGGTCACCCGGTAGTGGCCATTGGCCGCAAGAAAGGTAAAATATCGGATGTGGAGATAGAAAATGAAAAAAAGCCCTTCGGGCAGGTAGATACCGTAACGCTTTATCTCAATGCTTCCCGCCAGAAAGATTATTACAGCTATATTCTTTCCCTGCATCCCAGGAGGATCATCTTCAATCCAGGCACGGAGAATGAAGAACTGGAACAACTGGCCCAACAGCAAGGTATCGAAACGATGGAAGCATGCACGCTGGTTTTGCTGAGCACGGGGCAGTATTGAAAGGTTTACAGGTTGAAAGGTTGATAAGGGAATCTCTGAGATGCGGAAACCTCTTGTCAACCTATCAACTTGTTAACATATCAATTATTATTGTTTGACATTTATCAAATTCTTAACCCTTACATACCAATTCACCAATCTTTTTCGTTTACCGGTCAACCCTTTCTACATTTACCTTACCTATAATAATTGTTGTTCGTACCCTAAGTTAAGTATCCAATTTCCTCATCGTTAAAATCTAACGGATGAAAAACTTTTACTTAGGTATCATCGTTCAATTCCTGCTGCTCACTTCGGCTTCTGCCCAGGAGCCTATTGCCGTAAAGCAACACCTTGTTGATAAACCGGCGCTCTTCATCAAAGCTCCTGAAAGAACGGCCTGCGATCAGGCCAGGCTTCACAAAGTTTTCAGGGCATCCATCAACGATACTGTCCGCATTCAATTCTCTCCTGAATATACCTTCACCGGTCGTGTAGTGGAAAAATTGCAAAAGACGCCGGAGCTCCTCAGCATGAACCTGCGCTCTATCGATCAGCCAGGCGCTTTGCTCAACCTGTCTTTACTAACCTGTCCCGATAAAGGTCACCAGATCAGGGGGCGCATCATCCATCCGCAAAGCGGGGATGTTTTGCAACTGACTGCAGAAAATGATCAGTATTTCCTGGTCAAGCATCCGCAAAAATTTTTCCTCGCCGAATAACCTAAAGAACCTTTTTAACCCCAGCCCCACTTAAATACTGTCTTTATGAAAGCTGTACTGTCCCTACTGATCGCAGGAATGTTCTACCTGGAAGCGTTTGCACAAACCCCTATTCTGAACAGTTATCCTGCTGCCCGGGCTACTGTATTCCTCGATTTCGACGGACATTACGTACAGGGAACCTCCTGGAATTGGTCTGGACCAATTCAGGCTCTCCCTTCCGGTCTCGACCCTTCTGCCATCACGGAGATATTCAACCGGGTGGCAGAAGATTACCGGATATTCAATCTCAACATCACCACCGATTCCACCGTTTTCTGGAAAGCGCCTATCGCACAGCGTGTACGCATGATCGTTACACCTACCTATGAATGGTATGGAAAGGCCGGCGGGGCCGCCTACGTAGGCTCATTTACCTGGGGTGATGATACGCCTGGTTTTATTTTCAGCAGCCTGCTTGGCAACAGCCCAAAGAACGTGGCAGAGGCCATTTCGCATGAAACAGGCCATACGCTTGGTCTGCAGCATCAGAGCACCTGGGACAACTCCTGTGTGAAAACAGCGGAATATGCCGCCGGGCAGGGCGCGGGGGAGATCGGCTGGGCGCCGATCATGGGCGTGGGCTATTATAAGAACCTTACCACCTGGCACAACGGCACCAATACAATTGGCTGTAATATTTACCAGAACGACGTGGCCATTATTGCAGGTAGCCCGAATAATTTTGGACTGAGGAGCGATGATCATGGCAATACCATGAACACTGCAACGCCGCTCTATATTTCAGGGACCAGTTTTACCGCCACCGGCCTGATCAATACAGCGGACGATAAAGATGTTTTTAAATTCACGATCAACCAACCTGCTGCTTTCCGCATACATGCCGACCCTAAGAGCATCGGCGCCGGCAATGCCGGCGCCAATCTCGATATCCTGGTATCCCTGCTCAACCAGAAAGGTGATACCGTTGGCCGCTATAACCCTGCCGAGCTTCTGAATACAGGTCTTGACAGTAACCTCAACAGCGGTACCTATTATCTCGTAGTGGATGGCATCAACAATGTGAACCTCGCCGATTATGGCAGCTTGGGCTTCTATGCCATCAGCGGTTCCATCGGCCAGACCTTGCCGGTACACCGCTTCCAGCTCCGGGGCAGGAGCCAGGACGATCTTCATCAGCTCAACTGGGAATACCAGGCCGATGAGCCCATCAAACGCATAGAGATCGAGTATTCCTCCGACGGCGAACATTTCACCACCCTAGTGCCCCTCACTGCCGGCAACAGCTCATTTTCCTGGAAACCTACCACCAGTGGTAACCTGTATTACAGGGCCAGGGCTATTACCGTAGCCGACGAGAGGGCCTACTACAGCAATATCATCACCCTGAAAAAGGGCGCCGCGGCGGGCTTCCGTTTGCTCGGCAATATCATCACCAATGCGATCACGCTTACTACCGGCAATGGATACACGTATGAATTATTAGACCCCTCCGGCCGCTCCCTGCAGCGCGGCAAACTGATGGAAGGCATCAACCGCATCGAGGTCCAAAGCAGTCATAAAGGTTTGTTACTGTTACGCGTACAGGGGGAAAACCAGTCCTGGTGCGAGAAGTTAATAAAACAATAACGACCTGGCTTTTTGGTGAAGAGGGGTTTTTTCGGTAAATTCGACAAACCCATTTCACTATGATCTGGAGAAAATTTAACGGTGATCCCATCGATCTGCCCATTATGGATGCAGTAGAGAACGCCATCAAAAGAGAGACTGAAAAAGGTTATCATCTCAAAGTCTGCATTGGCACCGATTCACAGGTAAAGGGTTCCGAAACTGAATTTGCAACGGTCATTGTCTTCCTGCGTGAAGGACATGGTGGATTCATGTTCATTCACAATGAAAAGACCCGTCAGCAATTCAGCATCAAGGAACGCATGCTGGTGGAAGTGGCCAAGAGCATTGAGATCGCTTATGATCTTTGCAATCTCTTTACGAAGTATGATGTGGACATGGAAGTGCATGCAGACATCAACACGAACCCTCATTTCAAGAGCAATGATGCCTTGAAAGAGGCCATGGGGTATATCCTGGGAATGGGCTTTGCCTTCAAAGCCAAACCTGAAGCCTTTGCCAGCAGTAGCTGTGCCAACAAAGTAGTGAACTAAAAACCCTCGTCTTCTACAGCGAGGGTTTTTTAATGACAGTTGTGATCATATCATGGCTCAGGGCTTTGTCGCCTCATACGATACCCGCTTCACGCCCCCCTTTCTCGAATTCCTCATTACACCCCTCAATAAATTCGAGGATCTTTTCTCTCCCCATTTTCTTTATGGCGCTGGTCACGAAATGCTGCGGCAGGAACTGCCAGGTCTTCCGCATAGCATCCAGGAAAGCTTTTACATGCTTGCTTACTTCCCTTTGCGATTCTTTGTCGGCCTTGGTGAAAACGAGACAGAACGGTACCTGCCAGGCTCCCAACTGGTCCACGAATTCAAGGTCGATCCGCTGAGGCTCATGGCGGCTGTCGAGCAATACAAATACATTCATGAGGTTCTGGCGTTGCCGTAAATAATTTTCGATCATTTTTTCCCATTGCCGCCTTTGCTGCTGCGAGACTTTGGCAAATCCATATCCGGGAAGGTCTACGATATACCAGGATTGCTGTGTTCTTGTGGCCGGTGCGCCAGCCTGCTTTTTTTCAACGATACTCTCGATGGCAAAATGGTTGATCAGTTGCGTTTTACCGGGAGTGCCGGATGTTTTGGCCAGTTTATGGTTATCGCAGAGCATATTGATCAGGGACGACTTTCCCACATTGCTCCGCCCGATAAAGGCATACTCGGGCCTGTCGGCCGCAGGGCTTTTCGTATGGTCCGGACTGCTGATAAGATAGGAGGCTGATTTGATAAGCATGGCGCAAGATAAATATTAGTTGCCAAGGGCGTATCTTCGCGTGCCTATGGCCAAGAGCTTACCACACGACAGCATAGTGCCTTTCCAGGATTCCGGAAAAGGAAAAAAGGAACAGGTTGCCAATATGTTCGACCAGATCGCCTTCCGCTACGATTTTCTGAACCGCTTTCTTTCAGGCGGGACCGATCTATACTGGCGCAGGCGGGCGATCAGGGAGCTAAGGTCCCTGCAGCCCAACCTGGTGCTGGATGTAGCCACCGGAACGGCCGATGTGGCCATCATGACCCATAAATACCTGCATCCGGAAAAGATAATTGGCATAGATATTTCTGAAAACATGCTCGAAATTGGCCGGAAAAAAGTTGCCAAACTGTTGTTAAATAACCATATACAACTGTTAAAGGGAGACAGCGAGGCAATAAATTTTCCGGATGATACGTTTGATGCCATTACCGTGGCCTTTGGCGTACGCAATTTCGAGGACCTGGAGAAAGGCCTGGCGGAAATGTACAGGGTGCTGAAACCAGGCGGTAAAGCAGTGGTCCTGGAATTTTCCAAACCACGGAAGGCAGGTTTCAAAGGATTGTATAACTTATACATGAAGGTCATCGCCCCCAAAGCAGGGCAATGGATCTCGAAAAATAAAGACGCTTATCAATATTTAAATAAATCAGTAAAAGCATTCCCTGAAGGCGAAACATTTCTACACATTTTACAACAAGTCGGATTTTCGGAAACCACTTTAAAAAGGTTGAGCTTAGGTATATGCACTATTTACTGCGGAAGAAAATGAGCTGGTTGGTTCGACCGGCCGCAATACTGATTTTATTGATAGCTTCTTTGGGGAGTATGGCGCAGCGTGAGCTCAATCTCCCCGATCATGACGATAAGAAATACTACCTCGGCATCGGCCTTATCTATAACAGTTCCCGCTTCCAGATCAGCCACCACCCTACTTTCCTGCAGAACGACAGTGTAATGGTCGTAGAGCCTGAGAATACCGGCGGGTTCGGGCTGGCAGGGATCCATACCTATCGCCTCTCGCCCCGCTTCGAAATAAGGGCCATCTTCCCGCAATTGCTTTTTTCCTACAAGAATATCACCTACAATCTCAAATATCCCGATCCTTCCAAAGAAGAGCAAAAGGTAATGACCAAACGGGTTGAATCCATTCTGCTCGGATTGCCGGTGCACATCAAATTCCGGTCGGACCGTATCAATAATTTTCGGGTATACATGTTTGCAGGAGGTAAGTTCGAATATGACCTCGCATCCAATTCCACAGCACGCCGGGCGGAAGACCTTGTTAAACTGAAGAAGTATGATCTGGGGGTGGAAGCAGGCATCGGTTTCAATTTCTATTTCCCCGTGTTCATTCTCTCTCCGGAGATCAAGTTCAGCAATGGGCTGATCAACACCCATTCCCGCGACCCGAACCTGAAATTCTCCAATACGATCGACAAGCTGCAATCACGCATGATCCTGTTCTCCCTGATCTTTGAAGGTTGATCGATCGATGGATCACATTCATTGCTAAACTGATTCCCGGTGAACAATCAGCCGCTTAAAAAGTTCTCTCATCGATTGTTAACATGATAATGTATAAAACATGTACAAAACTTTTAACCCCAAATGTTACGATACAATGAAAAAAATATTAATTTTACATTCATAGGATAAGGTTTAATGGTTAATGGTATTTGATTAGTGAGGTGCCGCCTACAAGCGGCACTTTTTTATTGTTCATACTTTTAGTTCTCCTACTCTTTTCTGCTGATTATCAATTCTTTAAAAAAGAGGCAGATCCTCCTGTTAAACTTGTTCAATAATAATTATGTAAGTGTTCTTAACGTGCTGCAATGGCTGTATCGGTTCAAGATCCTGATTGAACAACCTCATATTTTGCGTTTTCAATACACCGCATGCACAATGGAAGGCTTAATAATCATATTCGCGTCTGTACATATTCATCCTTACGCCAATGGTGAATAGGGAGGTGTTCTTGTCGGACACATAGATTGAACTCAGTCGCCTGATCAATGCCGAAGCTTCGATAAAAAGATTTTCCCTGAACTCATAGGAGACCAGCAATTGTGCATTGACGCCGGTATATTTAGGGCCGGAAGGCAGTCTGTATCCATAATCGCCCCCGGAGCGTGTAGAATTGACCTTGAATATATCGGAACCAAAATTGCTGTTCGTCGTATCTGCTCCCTGGTTCCAGAGGATCAGTCGCGCGGAGGTTGTCCATTTCGGATGCGGTTGATAACGGACGATACCAATGGCTTCCACAAAATTGGCGCCGAGCGGATGTGCGAGCGGTTGATTGTAATGCGAGTAGTTCGTTACCGAATCGGAGTGGCTGTAAGTGAATGGCCGCACCAGGTTCACTTCACCCTGCAGATCGAGATTGCGGACACCGAATGCATCGATGTATTTGGCGCCGGCCTGTATGCCGAACTTATTGCCCCACCAACCTTTACCACCTGTCAGTTCATTCAGTTTGAATTCATCGAACAACACTTGTCCATAGAACTGGTATCGCTTCGCCACATTGGCCTTGAAATCGAGCCCCACCACGGCATTGTCCGCACTGCCGTTCTGCGATTCAGCCGCACGAAGGAACATGACGGGGTTTAGATAGGAGAGATCAAAATGATTCTTCCTTCCAAAAACAATACCTTCAAAAAGACCCAGATTCAACCACTTCGTTGCCTGTATGCTCAAATGGTGCATGGCCAGATATTTTTTATCAAGCAATTTATCACCGGAGTTGATCCCGATGGTTTGCGGCACCAATTGCATGAACAGGTTCATATAATCGAACTTCCATATCCTTGTATTGACTTTCAGGAAGAGATAACTGTTGGCATAATCACTGAGGAATAAGCTGCGATACCCGTTACCGATAAAATTCTTGTCGTACCCGAATTGAAAATCGAGATACTTCGCTGCTATAAAATTAACAGAGCCACGGGCATCAAAATAATCTACACCTGTCTTTTTGTATGTCTTATAAAACCCAACACCCGGCACTGCATTGTAATAAGCGATCCTGTCCCGTACGAACAAAGGCCCCCGCTCCTGGTTATCGGTCATGAATGCCGAGAAGCCCAACCGCTCCGAGATCATACCGCGTATAGCCGCCCCTCTTGTATTGACGAAGACCCTCTCACCGGAATGATCGCTTTCAACCGACAACTGCCCCTGGATCACCGGGTTCACTACCAGGAAAAAATCCTTTTCATTTACTTCCAGCATGTTGGCTTTTGACTTATAAAAAGTATTCCAGAGACTTTTTTTATTCAGAAAATCGGACCGGTCGCCCTTCACCCATTCCGAATTGTTCATCAGCAGGCTCCGGAGGTTGTGCTGGTCTACCGTCGATAAGAGATTGCCGGTGGCCTTCTGTATGGAATCCGCATATTCAGCCACCTCTACGGCTATCCGCCTGCTGAATGGCTTCACGGTAGATCTGTTCAGGTCGATATTATTCTGCAATTTTATCTCCAGCCGGTTCAGAAAAGGCTGGTGTTTGTCTCCCTGCGGGAGGTACGAAGATTGTGCAAGACTGGTGAACGGAACGAATAAAATAGCAAGACGCGCAATGGTTTTTACAATAAATTGCATGTTGGATTATTTAAGTTTGATGCCACTTCAGCATATCCGTGGCCCTCATTTTCGAATTTGAAATTATGCAAAATTACCTGATTAAGAATGCAATAGTAGTTAACGAAGGCAAATTAGCTGCCAAAGATGTTCTGGTGGCCAAAGGACGGATAGAAAAAATTGCCGACAGTATTCAACCGGCCATTGCCGTTACCGAAATTAACGGTGAAGGAAAATATTTATTACCCGGGGCCATCGACGACCAGGTCCATTTCCGTGAACCGGGCCTCACCCATAAAGCTACCATTTACACCGAATCCAAAGCAGCCGTGGCTGGCGGGGTGACTTCCTTCATGGAAATGCCCAATACCGTACCCCCGGTGTTCACACAAGACCTGCTCGAAGATAAATACCGCATCGCCGCCAATACCTCCCTGGCCAATTATTCATTTTTCATGGGCACTTCCAATGATAATGCCGATGAAGCTCTCCGTACCAATCTTCGCAAAAAGGATATCTGCGGCATCAAGATTTTCATGGGCTCCTCTACCGGGGGATTGCTGGTAGATAATTATCTTACGCTCGATAAACTTTTCCGCGAAAGCGAAGTGCTGATCGCTTCCCATTGCGAAGATGAAAAGATCATCAAGGCCAACCTCGAAAGGATCAAAAAAGAAAAAGCTGTGCTGGAACCTTCGGACCATCCCCTTATCCGCGACGAGAACGGCTGCTTCGAGTCTTCGCTTGCCGCCATCCAGTTCGCCAAAAAATACAATAGCCGCCTGCATATCCTCCATATCAGCACTGAAAAAGAATTGCAGCTCTTCACCAATATAGTGCCGCTAGAAGAGAAAAATATTACGGCCGAAGTATGTGTTCATCACCTGCATTTCACCAGCAACGACTATGCGCAGCTCGGCAACCTCATCAAATGCAACCCCGCCATCAAAGCCCCTCATAACCGTGAAGCTTTGTGGCGCGCCCTGCTCGACGACCGGCTGGATGTGATCGCCACCGACCATGCACCTCATACCTGGGAAGAAAAAAATGAGCCCTACGAAAAAGCACATGCAGGGCTCCCTCTTGTACAGCACTCCCTGTTGATGATGCTCCACTATGTAAAGGAAGGCAGGATCAGCATTGAGAAAGTAGTGGAAAAAATGAGCCATGCAGTGGCCCGCTGTTTCCGGATAGAGAACAGGGGTTTCATCCGGGAAGGTTATTGGGCCGATCTGGTGCTCGTGGATCCCGATACCCCCACCACTGTGTCCAAATCGAATATCTTATATAAATGCGGCTGGAGCCCATTGGAAGGGACCACTTTCCCCTCCTCCGTAACACATACTTTTGTGAATGGTCACCTGGTGTATGGAAATGGAAGCTGGGATGAATCTAAGAAAGGAGAACGGCTAAGATTCGACCGATAAATTGTAGTAAATTGTTCCGACCATTTGCCTATGCAGCTCGACAATACCACTTTCAACGATCTTTCCATCTTTCAGCATGAAGAGGAATTCTCTATTTTTCACAAGCTCAATTTCACCCAAACGATCGAAGGCAGGGAATGGTTGATGAAATTTTTCACCAATCCTTTCAACGACCTCAAACAGATCCAGGAAACACAGCAGATCATCGGCACCATCTTTTCCAACAAACAACAGTGGCCTGCTTCCATCACCAATGGAACGGTGATGGTGATGGAAAAATTCTACGATAGCTATATTGACCAGATGCCCGGCCCCAATATCATCAATGCATTTGCCTATAAGATTTTTCATTCAGCCGATTTTTCCCTGGTAAGATTCTCCATTGCGCATTTTGCGGATTTCATACGTGGCATGCACCAATTGGTCGACCTGTTCGAAAAGGCCGATATCCCGGTGCTTGTACGCTCTTACCTGCATCGCGCGCAACACCTGCTCGATAAGCCCATCCTGATGGCCATGGCACGGCATGAAAGCGGGAAGAAATTCAGTCTCACCGAGATCATCGAGTTTGGCGGTTACCTGAGAGACCATTTCAAAGCAGCGGCCATGGAGCTGATCAGCATCTATGGGCGCTTCGACGCCTGGTATTCCATGGCCATCGCCATGGAGCGGTATAACCTGAGCTTCCCCGTGTTCCTCGACCAGCAGCAACCCATGATCGACGCAGATCAACTCTACCATATATTACTGCCCAGCCCGGTTGCTTACAATGTGCAAATGAACAAGGAAACCAATTTCCTTTTTCTTACCGGCGCCAATATGGCCGGTAAAAGCACTTTCATCAAAGCAGTAGGATCGGCTGTGTTCCTGGCCCACCTGGGTATGGGCGTGCCGGCACAATCCATGCGGCTCACCATTTTCGACGGACTACTGAGCAATATCAATGTGGTAGACAATATCGTAAAAGGAGAAAGCTATTTCTTCAATGAAGTACAAAGGATCCGCAATACCATCCTCAAGATCAACGATGGCAAGAAATGGCTGGTGCTGATCGATGAACTTTTCAAAGGCACCAATGTGCAGGATGCCATGAAATGCTCTTCCACCGTGATCCGTGGCCTCATCAAGATCAAGTCTTCCCTTTTCGTTCTATCGACCCATCTTTATGAAATAGGCGATGAACTACGGCAATATCCCAATATCGCCTTCCGGTATTTCGAAACGACCGTTCATGGCGATCAGTTGCATTTCAGCTACCAGCTCAAAGAAGGCATCAGCAATGACAGGCTCGGCTACCTGATCCTGAAGAGAGAGAAAGTAGTGGAGTTGCTGGAAAAATTATAATCTTTATCTTCATTTGCAAATAACCCTGGCATGAAGAAAAGTTTATGGTTCTTCGTTACCTGCCTGTGCCTGGCCCGTCTGCATGCCCAACGGCCCCACGCAACGGTCGATGCACAGCAATACAGTTACGAATTGGAACTGTCGGACGATAACGATCTTATCAAAGGCAAAGCCACGCTCAGCTTTACATTATTGAAGGAGGTAAAGGACATCACGATCGACCTGGTCTCTCCAAAAAATACAGGCAAGGGCATGACTGTGCTCGGTGTAAAGGAACAGGACAGGGCGCTTTCATTCACACATACCAATGATCAGCTCAACATACAACTTTCAACGCCCGGCAAAACCGGCGAAACAAGAACATTCGAGATCACTTATGAAGGCATCCCTGCCGATGGCCTCATCATCAGCAACAATAAATACAAGAGCCGCGGCTTCTTCGGTGATAACTGGCCTAACCGCGCCAGGAACTGGATCCCCTGTATCGATCATCCGGCCGATAAAGCAGCGGTCGAGTTCATCGTTACGGCGCCCGGCCATTACCAGGTAGTGTCCAATGGCGTGCAGGTGGAAGAAACAACTCTTCCAGATAACAAAAAGCTTACGCATTATAAGGAAACGGTACCTATATCAACGAAGATCATGGTGATCGGCGTTGCCGACTTCGCCGTACAATATGCGGGTGATGTACAATGTATCCCTGTTTACAGTTGGGTATACCCGGAGAACAGGGACAAAGGGTTTTACGATTATGCGCAGGCTACCGAAATACTCCCTTACTTTTTGCAGCAGGTAGGCCCTTTTGGATTCAGGAAACTGGCGAACGTGCAATCGAAAACCATCTTCGGTGGAATGGAAAATGCCGGCGCTATTTTTTATTCGGAAGGATCGGTGACAGGCACCCGTAAAAGTGAATCCCTGCTCACCCATGAGATCGCACACCAATGGTTCGGGGACATGGCAACGGAGGCCGGCTGGTCACATTTATGGTTAAGCGAAGGTTTCGCTACCTACATGACCAACCTTTATTTCGAACATAAATACGGCCAGGATACCGCACAGAAAATGAGGAGGCAGGACAGGGCCCAGGTGATCGCCTTCAACAAGACACAGCACAGACCTGTGGTAGATACTACAGTTACCAATTATATGGAACTTCTGAATGCCAATTCCTACCAGAAAGGGAGTTGGGTGTTGCACATGCTCCGGAAGCAATTGGGCGATTCAACTTTCTGGAAAGGCATTCGCACTTATTATTCCCGCTTTAGCGGAAAGAATGCCTCCACGGGTGACCTGCGGCAGGTGATGGAAGAAGTATCCGGGCAAGATCTTAATCTATTCTTTACACAATGGCTTTACAGGCCCGGGCTGCCCCGGTTGGGGACCCGCTGGCAATATGATGCGGCCCGGCATGAACTGAAGATCTCCATCACCCAACAACAGGAAAACATTTTCCGGTTCCCGCTCGATATGGCCGTTTATGGGAAGGATAACCAGGTCATCATAAAGACCCTGTACCTGAAAGACAAACAAACCAACCTTGTCATTCCCGCCGACAATCCTCCACAGAAGATCGTCTGGGACCCTGGGGTGAACCTGCTCTTCGAAGAATCAACTCCCTGACAATTTAACCATCTCATTGCTAAAATAACCATGATCACTATGCGCCGTATGGTGCATTTTGTTTTTGTATATCTTCCACTATTGAATCAATAACGGAAACGTATGCTCGTAAAAACATTCGGCAGCGCCGTATATGGCGTGGAAGCCATTACCATCACCGTGGAAGTGAATGAGTTGGGAGGCTCGGAATATTATATTGTTGGCCTGCCGGACAGCGCCGTGAAAGAAAGCCTGCAACGGGTAGATAGCGCCATCAAGACCAATGGTTATTTCATGCCACGCAGGAAACTGGTAGTGAACCTTGCGCCGGCCGATATCAGGAAAAGTGGCACGGCCTTCGATCTTCCCATCGCCATCGGTATACTGGCAGCTACGGAACAGATCCGCCATCCGGAGAAACTGCCGGGTTATGTGCTGATGGGCGAGCTCAACCTAGATGGTTCCATTCAACCGATCAAGGGTGCTTTGCCCATTGCGCTTACTGCCAGAAAGGATGGATTCAAAGGCCTGGTCCTGCCGGCCCAGAACTGCCTCGAAGCCGGTATTGTGGAAGGGTTGGATGTTTTTGGTGTAGGGCATATCAATGAAGTGATCGGTTTCTTCAGTGAATCCCCTGTTTTACAGCCGGTGAAGGTGCAGGCCCGAGAAGCATTTCAGCAGGCGCAGTCCGATTTTGAATTCGACTTCAGTGAAGTGAGGGGACAGGAAGATATCAAGAGGGCATTGGAGATCGCTGCAGCCGGTGGTCATAATGCCATCCTCATCGGGCCGCCGGGGGCCGGGAAAACGATGTTGGCCAAAAGGCTTCCTGGTATTCTGCCTCCGCTCACTCTGCAGGAAGCACTGGAAACGACCAAGATCTATTCGGTGGCGGGAAAATTGCCGGCACATTCCACGCTGGTGGCGGGTAGACCATTCCGGTCGCCCCACCACAGTATCAGCGATATTGCGCTGGTAGGTGGGGGTGGAAACCCTCAGCCTGGTGAAATATCCCTGGCGCACAATGGGATCCTGTTCCTGGATGAGCTGCCCGAATTCAAGCGGAATGTACTGGAGGTGATGCGTCAGCCGATGGAAGACAGGAAAGTCACGATATCACGGGCAAGGATATCCGTAGATTTCCCCAGTAGTTTCATGCTGGTGGCTTCGATCAATCCATGCCCTTGCGGTTTTTACAATCACCCGGACAGGGAATGTGTTTGTCCGCCCGGCGCTGTCCAAAAATACCTCAACAAGATCTCAGGCCCCCTCCTCGACCGCATCGATCTCCATGTAGAAGTAACGCCCGTGCCTTTCTCCGACCTGGCCGATCAACGGCAGGAGGAAAGCTCTGCACAGATCCGGCGGCGTGTGATCGCCGCCAGGGAAGTCCAGGCCCGCCGGTATGGGCAGCAGCCTGGCATCTATTGCAATGCACAGATGAGCAGCAAGCTGCTGCGGAAGGTCTGCCTGATCGATGCAGCGGGGCGGCAGTTGTTGAAAAATGCCATGGAGAAACTACATCTTTCTGCGCGTGCTTATGACAGGATACTCAAGGTGAGCCGGACTATTGCAGACCTGGCAGGCAGTGAAAACATACAGCCTTCACACCTGGCAGAAGCGATACAATATAGAAGCCTGGACAGGGAGGGATGGGGAGGCCGATGAAAATATTGCAAGATGTGTACACTCTACATTACATCAGGATTGTCTGCAATATGTAAATACACATTCAGGCGCATCTTGTTAGTAGGATTGGCTGTTCAGAACATAAAAGGAAGAATTGGTGTCTAGCCATTGTAAACCGGCAGCCTTTAAACTAACAATTGTTTGCATTCATTTTGCACGGTTATCGGGCAATTCGACACGTTTATCGGCAAAAAATACACAGTTACCAAATTATGTGGTGCAATGATTCGGAATATTATATTGTCATATTAATTTTGAACCTGGTATTATCTTTTTTATGATATTTTTAAAATCCATGCATCTGATCTAAATACGAAAGAAATATATTTTCGTATCAGTCCATTAATAACCCATGCCTGACTTCTATTTATTAATTCCCTGCTATAATAACCGGGAAGGACTTGTCCGGTCTCTTCAAAGTATCAATTATCCCTACCACTTATATTCCGTGATCATTGTGGATGACGGCAGCGATCTGCCGATCGATGCCGAATTCATTCATTCGAATGTGTCGAAGCAAATGTCGGTAACGATCATCAGGCAGGAGCAGAACGGAGGCATAACGAAGGCGTTGAATGCCGGGCTGCGCCTGCTTTACAGCCAGGGGAAAGAAATGCTGATCGCAAGGCTGGATTGTGGGGACACCTGTACGCCGGAACGGTTTTACAGGCAGGTGTCTTATTTGCGGAATCATGAGGAGATCGACCTGATCGGCAGTTGGTGCCATTTCAAGGACCCACTGTCGGGTAACAGGTATAAATACATGACACCTGTTGCCCATGCAAGGATCCTGAAGAGTATGTATTTCAGGAATGTGTTCATCCATCCTACGGTGATGTGGAGACATCATCCGGATAAGCCAATTTTTTACCCTGATAATTATCCCCATGCAGAGGACTATGGCTTTTTTAATCAGATTTTAATTAATGGAAAAGGGGCTGTGATTCCCGAATACCTCGTCACCTGTGAGCTGAATGAGCGAGGCATTTCGATCATGCATCGGCAGAGGCAATTAAAGAGCAGGATCGACGTTGTTCGGGCATATGGGACGAATAAGGTGCTGTCATCGTTGGGGGTTTTTAAATTGTGGATACTGCTTCGTGTGCCTTACGGTATGCTGTTCAGGATCAAAAAAGTATTATATAGTGGATAAAGGTAATTTGTAATTCAGGTGTCTTTTTTCTAAAGTATGAAATCGGGCTTGAATTGATATTATAAAAAATGTTCTCTTGAGAAACTTATCTTCATGAAAATAGTCCATGTTGCGGAACCCTTTGCAGGCGGAATAGTAGCCTTTGTAAAATCCCTGGTCAATGACCTTCCAGGTGATCTGCACATTATTGTGCATGGCGAGCGGGCCCATGTAATGACTGCGGCAGAGGCTAAAAAACAATTCAGTAAGTCGAACGTCCGCTTCATTCACTGGAGATCTGCGCAACGCAGTATCCATCCCAGGAAAGATCTTGCAGCTTTCATCGAGCTCTATACCATATTAAGACGATTAAAAAAGAAACAACTGGTGGACGCCGTTCACCTTCATTCTTCCAAGAGTGGTTTTATTGGCAGGGCAGTTTGCCGGTTATTGAAGATCAGGAATGTTATTTATACGCCGAACGGGGCGCCTTTCATGGTGGGCAAAAATCCTTTTTCGAACTTCCTGTATAAGCAGTTGGAACGGGTAGGGCATCTCTTTGGTGGAAAAGTTGTCTGTTGCTCCCCTTCTGAACAGGAGATCTATGAAAAGGCCGGTATCCCTGCCGTTACGATCAATAACGGAATTTCGATCAAGGAAAACAAGCTGCCGACCGTTTCTTTACTGGGCAACAAAAAATTCAGGATAGCCACCAGCGGCCGGATCCTTGACCAGAAAGATCCGCAGCTTTTCAATTCTATCGCCAAATATTTTGAAGACCTCCCTCAATTCGAATTCCTTTGGATCGGGGATGGTCCGGATGCAGGAGCACTCAAGGCCAGGAACATCACTATCACAGGCTGGCTGCCCCATGGAAATGTGGTGGCCCTGGTCCGCAGCAGCGATCTGTATATATCTACTGCCAGGTTTGAAGGACTATCATTTGCTGTGCTGGAAGCATTGTCCTTGAAAAAACCTGTATTGCTGACAGACTGTATTGGTAACAGGGATACGATCAAGGAGGGGCTGAATGGTGATCTCTTCAAGAATGCAGATCAGGCAATCATCAAGATACTGCAGTATTTCAACAACAAGAATATGCTCGCTATCATGGGAGAACATTCTGCAGAGCATTGCGAAGAAGAATTTGATCTTAAAGATACCCTGCAACAATACAGGAGCCTGTATAGGGGCGATAAAAGTGTATTTGTAGCATAAACCATTAACCCCGGACCCAAAATGAGCATCTTTGTGACGGAAGACAAGAAATATGATCAATTGAGTATTACGCTGGAATCAATAAAACAATTTATTGAGACCGAATTAAACGCCAAACAGGCGCAGATAACGCGATTGCAGCATCTGGTGGATGAATTGCGAAAAGAACTGGAAGAATCTCAATTGAAGGTTGAATCGAAAGAACGGCAGTTGCAACATATTGTTCAGCTCAATGAAGGGAATAAGCAACTGATCAATAAGCTGCTGGGAGACATCAGTAAGATGCAGAATGATCTGGACTGGTATCGGAGGACCTACGAAAAGAGAAGCTTCCTCGGAGTGATCAGGCAGAAAATATTCAACAAATGATCCTGATCATTTCATTGCTGCTATTCCGGAGCTTCATCAGGCATTCTTCTTCTCCTCATGATATTCTTGCTCTGTATTGATCGACCAGATGTTCGATTTATTGGTGATCCCGTTGCAAATATTGTCGACAGCGACCATGGCTGTTAACATGGAGTGGTCTGAATTATTGTACTTGTGCATACCGTTCCTGCCTACCAGGAACAGGTTTGAGTAATTATCGAGGTATTGCCTGATAGTATCGAAACTGTCATAAGTTCCGAAATAGGCAGGATATGTTTTCTCGACCCTTAGTACTGTAGCATCCAGTACATCAGCTTTGTTGGCTAACCCTATTTTCTCCAGTTCTTCAACTGCGATCTTTTTCAATGTTTCATCGCTGTTGGCCCAGAATGACTCTTCCTTGTTGCAGAAGTATTCCATTCCTACCCATACAGTTTCCGGATCTTTGACCATAAATGGGCTCCAATTGTTGAATATCTGCAAGCGTCCTACTATCACATCTTTCTCCTGTATATAGATCCAGGTGTCCTTGAGATCCAGCCTGGTATAGTGTTGCTTATTTTTGTCGGCTGATGATAACTGCTTCAATAAGATACCAACAGTAATAAAATCACGGTACTGTAGACCTGCCGCGATTTCCTTTACTTCGGTAGGCACATCACCGTTCATACCGGCAATCAGTTCCTGTACCGGCATGGTGGAAAAGAAATAGTCGCCTTCCAGCCATCTTGTTTCCCCTGATTCGCCGACAGCTTCCACTGCCGCGATGCGACCTGCATTCGTATGGATCCTTTTTACATCGTGCTGCATAATGATCTCACCGCCTTTCTCACACACCTGTCGTGCGACTTCTTCCCAAAGCTGGCCAGGTCCAAACTTGGGATACAGGAACCGCTCGATCAGGCTTGTTTCAGTATCTTTTTGTGCTAGATCTCCACTGGACTTTGATGAAGATCGCCATACGGACTTGATCGCATGGGAAATTGCTTTACTCACCGATACACCCTTGATCCGTTGGGCGCCCCATTCCGCAGAGATTTTCTGACAGGGAATACCCCAAACCTTTTCTGTATAATCCTTAAAAAACGTTTTATAAAGTTGCTTACCGAAATTGTTGATCAAGAAGTCTTCCAGACTTTTGACAGGTTTTATAGGGAATAGCCGGCTCTTCAAATAAGAAAGCATGATCCCGGCAACCCTGATGATCCCTAATTTCCGCAATGTATCAAATGAAAGCTGAATGGGGTAACTGAAGAATTTGCGCAGAAAATATATCCTGGAGAGCCGATTGCGTACCAGCATTACTTTATCGGTATCCTGTACATTACTATTATCACTCCCATTCCTGCCTGAAATCCGCCTGGAGGCATTCTGGTAGTTGATGGTGAATATTTTTTCATCGATCTCCTGGATGGGCATGAAATCCAGCCACCAGTTCATTACTCTATCCGATTTTGAAAAGAATCTATGGCCGCCAATATCGATCCGGTTTCCTTTATAATTTACAGTTTTGGAAATACCTCCAATATCACCCGATTTTTCTATAACGATTGGTACTATATCGGTTCTCTTTAATAACTCGAATGCTGCAGTCAGCCCGGCCGGCCCTGCGCCAATAATTATTGCTTTTTTTTTCATTTGATCGGAAAGGGTTGGGTGAGATGTTTTCATTAAATCATTTCGTAATATAAAATCACTGTCTCCCTGAAGAGTATTAATAGTGGAAAATGACACAATAGGTTTCTGAAAGGATCATCTCACAATTTCAAAATATGCGTAAATGAAACAGCAAATTAATACAAAAATGATAACTGACAAATTTATGCTGCCTAAAACATAATACCAGTGGGCACTTTGATACCTTGAGACAAATCAAGCTATCCAGTTTGCACAGGACCCTGTTCATCACTATTCACATCCTTTACCGTTATCGCTTTGGAGATCGTCAATAACCAGAGAAATCCGAATAATACGAAAATAAAATAGACATAACGGTAATCCTGATCTGCTAGTGCAATGAACAGGGAGATGATACAACCCAGCCAAGGCAGGAAGATCAACAGGTACTTTTGGCCCCCCAAATTGACTACAAGAAATATCAACAGCATGATCAGGATATTATATAAGCCTGCCCGCCACAATAATGGCTCCCCGATACCTTCACTCCATTTCAGCAATGATTGCAGGAAATCGGAAAGTCCTGATGGCCTGATCTGGAAACCAAAAACATTTTCATCGTTTTTGATCGGATAATGATAATTATATGCGTCAACAGGGCGTGAAACATTCCAAAGTACATCCGAGCCCTGTAAACGGTCCTTGATCACTGTACCAGGATACCTAAATAGGGAACCAGCATACATATTGAGCGCATCACCAGTTGGCAGTTTCGAAAGGTTATTCAGGAACTTTCCTTCAGTATGAAAAAGATACCCCATGGCAGAATAAGACGAGTACTCCCGTTCCCATTCCTCTTTGGGAAGTATCTGTTCCATTTTATCCTGGATGTAGGCCGGTAAAGGCTTTCCTTGTTTTATCACTGCTGCAACTCCATGAATAGGCGTCACCAATTTTACGGCAGGTGAATTGGGGATTGTGCCAGGCCTGTCCAGCACGAGTAAGAAGAAAAGCACAATTCCAACCACAGAGAGGAATATTCCGAATACCGGGAACCGTTGCTTCTTCTTATAAGTATAGAACAGAAGGAACGCGACGACCATCATGTAGACCAGTATACCATTATGTCTGAATAGTGCTACAGCTATCAGTGAGACAGCAATTTCAGGTATGGCGATCCAATTCAGTGAATAACGACTATCCGTTACGGTCTTCGCTATTACCAGTGTCAGCCACAATAGGGAGGTGGTAAATGGAATATCCTTCCATAAAGTAACGAGCAATACCCCATTATTAGGTAGGAGAGCGAATATGGAAAGAAATAAAAGTAACCAGCGCAGAGGTACACCTTTTTGATATAGATAAAGTAAAAAACTGGCAATTACCGCTGACATATACAGTAACTGGGCTAATGCAATGGAGACTGGGCTTTTATAAATAGAGATGATCAATTTATTGAATAAGGTATGAAATACCGGATGCCAATTGTTAAGGGAACTGAGCCCTGTGGCCTGCTCCCATTGCACAAGTGAATCGGCCGACATCAGGCCGGGGAAAAAGGCTGCTAAATAAATTATCCAGACTGCCAAGGGGATGATGAAGAAAAGTATCCAGATACCAAACACCTTGTGACGGTCCTGATCAACGATTCCAATAGCTTTTCTGTTGTTCACGATGCTTTTCAGGGTATAGGTGCCATAGAGAAATGCAATTTGAATGACAAACCACCAGGCAGTAAAAAGAAGGTAAAAACATATCCTGTGCAGATCTATTGTGCCTTCCTTAAGAAATACAGCGCTCCCTATACAGGCAAAGCCTCCGTATAAGGCGATGCCAGACAAAATCATGATATTTTTCCAGTTGAAGATCTTTTTGAATGCGATATCCTGTACCGCCCTGGTCAATACCAATCCTGAAAATATACTTATAAACAATAACAGGATCGCTTCTGCAAAGGTCAGTGTAAGATAAGGCTGTATTACAAACAGTAATACCCACAAAAGCACTCCCACCAGGTAATAATGCTTTTTGTTAGCCACCACCAGGGAGAACAACATGAAAAAGACCAGAGAGAAAAAAAGAAATGATATGAAAGCAGTAAACCTGTTGATTCTGGGTAGCCAGTTTTGGTTTTCATTTACCTTGTATTCGTAATTCGAATTACTGGATGAATAAAGATCCACAATCGTTTCGTCTTCACCATTCTTTATACTGATTTTTCCAGACCAGGGATGTTTCAGGAAACTGAGAACAGGGCTGCCCAGCCCGGTAGTATTGATCTTCAACGATGCCGGCTGCTGTCTGTTAGATAACAAAGCTGCACCTTTATGCTCCCAGGAACTGTCGGCCACTATATTCTCAAAACCTACCAACTTACCGGAATCCTTTATATCTAATAACCAAACTTCAAAGCCCTTTGCATGATCGTTCTTTGTTCCTAATGCAGTAACCACAACAGGTGAATCCGGTTTCACGGTAGGACCTACCCGCAGCATATATTTTTCACTGCCGGCCAGCAGGAGAACCCCGGAAGAAAACAGGCTCAGCCATATTATACGATTACCAATTGTGCTTTTAGGAATGAAATGATCATAAAAGCCTGAAGCGGTGTATCCAAAAATCAATAGGAATAAAACCGTTAACAAAAGGTAATCAGTACCAGAGAAACTGAAATTTTGTCCAAGGACCAGGACCAGGTAAACGGTAAACAGGACAGGAGTACATAACTTGAACAGGAGCCGCATAGTTAGTTGAATGTGAAAAATACCAATATTAAAAAAAGATATATAACCTTACAGGTTTTTTCCAAAATTAAACATGCCGGGTAAAAGTAGGAAATTCAGATCAATACATATCTTTGAAGCTTGAATTCTGTGTAATATCCCTAAAAATAATCTCCCATCGGTGCGTCCTTAAAATCTGAAAACCTTGATACCTAAAATTATTCACTACTGCTGGTTTGGCGACCTTCCGATTCCAGATGAACATCGGTCTTTTATTAAGGAATGGCAGGAATTGCTTCCGGGTTTTACATTCAAGCTCTGGAATGAACAAAACAGCCCTTTGGATAATGATTATTGCCGAACGGCACTTGCTATGAAGAATTGGGCGAATATCTCAAATTTCGTACGGCTTTATGCCTTATTCGGAGAAGGAGGAATATACCTCGATACAGACGTCAAGATAATAAAGCCTTTAAACCCATTGCTGGATGTTGATTGTTTTCTTGGGTTTGAAGATGATCAGCCTCCGTTTGCCGTGAATAATGCAGTATTGGGAAGTATCAAGGCCCATCCGTTCATTGGAAAATGTCTTGAAGCATTCAAGCATGATTTTAATGGTGAGGAGAAAGCACATGAATCGGCCCCTTCTTTGGTAACGGCAATTTTAAAACAGGAGTATGGATTGAAGTCCGGGGGTACCCAACATTTGCGGGATGTTACTCTATTCAGTAAAGATTATTTCTATCCAATACATTGGAATGAAGCCTACAAGCTGAGTAATTATAGCCAGCATATCACGAAGGAGACCTATGCTGTGCACTTCTGGCATAAGTCGTGGTTTACGCATGAAATGCTGAACAAGAGTTTACAGGACTGGCAAAAATGGGCGCATGATCTCCAAACGCAAAATCAAGAATTGCAAAAATCGCTACAATCTTCACAGGAATTTATCAACGAAAAGCTGTCGAACCAAATAGAAGCATTGAAGGTAATCCTGAACAATGCGAAAACAACATTGGATTCTTCGCAAAAAGAAGTTGCAGGCATTTACCAATCTATGCAATTGCCTCTGCCTGAAAAAATGCAACCTGACATGGAAGAAAAGATCCTCGACAGGTTTGACGCCATCCAATCCTACTTTCAAACTTTTCATGAAAAAAATGCCAACATCCATGAATCGATAAGGACGATACAACAGACCATAATTGAGTTGAAAGAACAAAATGCCAGCCATGCGGCAACATTTAAAGATATTCATGAAAATCAACTGATCGACCGGCATCTGCTGCAACAGATTCAATCCTCAATGCAGTCATTGAGTGCAGCTATCGCCTCAATTAAACTGAGGAACAATTCGATGGAAATCCTGGCCGCTGCCAACCTGGAATATAAAACGATCATTGAAAAGCTTGGCACGGAGATCAGGTCGATGCATGAAAATTTCATTCAAAAAGAACAAACTTTACTTAACACCATTGCTAATCTCTCCGATCACAACTCATGGAAAAAAGAGAGAAGCGATATGGAAGGGAAAATAGCAGAAAAGCAATCAGAGGTCAACTGGTACCAAAGAACCTATGAACTCCGAAGCCTCCCCGGGCTACTCAAACAATGGCTCCAAAACAAACTAAAGAAAAAATGAAGTATTGGATCATCACTACAGAGTTCCCTCCCTTCCACGGAGGAGGAATCAGCACCTACAATTTACATAACGCTTTGCTGTTTGCGGAGAAAGGACATGATGTTACAGTATTTGTCAATGATCACCAAATCGGTAAGAAGATTGAGAGATCAACATATAAAAAGATCAATGTAATACGCTTCAAGCAGGAAACTGAGCCTTACTATGATTACCTGGGTTATCATGCTGCCCTCAGCTTTCAGTTTGCTGAAATTATATTGAAGGAGATAAAATCTTCGGGCCGCCCCTCTTACATCGAAACCCAGGACTATCATGGTATCGGTTATTACCTTATCCTTAAAAAAAAGCTGGGAGAACCTTTGCTCGCAGACATCCCATTGATCCTGACCGCTCATACCCCTTCATTTTTTTATTTAAGGTATAATCAATACCCACTTTACAACCTCCCGGATTTTTGGACCGGTGAAATGGAAAAATGGACTTTGAAAGCAGCAGATATCCTTTTTTCACCAAGCAACTATTTGATTGATAATATCAAACCTGAACTTGAAGAAGCATATTCCCAATTCCATGTTCTGCGGTATCCATTCAAGCAGCTCTATGATATCGAAACAGATCCGTCGATCGTTCAGAAAGGTGATGTGGTCTTCTTTGGGAAACTTACCTATCAGAAAGGGCCCTTGCATTTGTTGAAGTTCATGGCCGAGTTGTGGGACGACGGCTACGATTGCAACATCTCTTTTATTGGTGCCGATCATTATTTTGATCCCAAGCAAACCAACATGCAGGAATACCTGATCAGCAGATTCAGGAAGTACTACGATGAAAAAAAATTCAGGTTCGAAGGCAAGCTGCCCCCGGACCAACTAACCAAAAGACTGGAGAAAGCGTATCTGACCATTGTACCGAGTATCGTCGATAATTTTCCTTTTGCAGTAATCGAGGCTATGGAGCAAGGCAAAGTATTGCTGATATCCGATGGCGGAGGGCAAAGAGAAATGATAGAAGATGGTATCTCTGGATTTGTTTATGATCATCTCGATGTCGACTCCTTTATCGGGAAAATCAAACAGGCTCTGGCCTGCACGAAAGAAGAATACGGCAATATTTCCCGGAATGCCAGGAAAAGAATTCGCTTTCTCTGCGATTATGAGAAAGTATACCAGGAAAAACTTTCAATCCTTCAGGCATATACGGAAAATATGAATGTGAGGTCGGAAGAGATCTTCCCGATGGTCCGGAATATTGAGAAGGCTGAATACCTTGAAACGATTCCCTGTAAAGAAAGCCGTCTATCCATAGTGGTACCTTACTTCAATACGGGCAATTATATAGAGGAAACCATAGAAAATATTTACCAGGTAAATTATCCTGATGTAGAGGTGACTGTAGTGAATGATGGTAGCAGCGATCCCGATAGTATTGCCAAGATTATCCTGCTCCAAAAGAAATTCGGATTTAACCTTGTCCATCAAAAAAATCTTGGCCTGGCCGAAGCCAGGAATACCGGGATCAGGAATTCTTCTGGGGAATTCATCGCCTTTCTCGATGCCGATGATAAGGTTGATAAAGATTTTTATGCGAGGGGTATAGGCATACTACAGCGATATAAGAACCTGAGCTTTGTATCGAGCTGGGTACAGTATTTTGATAGTGCATCCGGAATATGGCCTTCACAAAATCCAGAGCCACCATTCCTCTTACTGCATAATATGGTCAATGCAGGTTTTGTGTGCAGGCGGATGGACTATTTCAACTTCGGTAAAAATGATAAACTGTTCGAATATGGCCTGGAAGATTACGATGCCAATATCTCCTTGTTGAAAAATGGTTGTCGTGGTGTTGTAATCCCGGAGCCTTTGTATTATTACAGGATACATGCCCAGTCCATGGCAAGAGGGTTCAATAAAGTAAACCAGCTTTATTTGTATAGGCTCCTTTCGCACAAACACGCCGAATTCTATCGGGAATACAATGAGGAGATATTCAATCTCCTTCTTTCTAACGGCCCCTCTTACCTGTATGATAACCCCACCAGAATACCGGATACCGATGTCTTGTTATTGAAAAAACGAATCAGCGAGCTTGAGAAAGCTATCGATTGGTACGACCGAACGCTGAAGTATTATCAGCAGCTTTCCAATCAACAAGACAAGAACGTACCCGAAATGGCGCCAGCCGTAACCCTGCCCCCTTTCTCTGTAGGAGATAGTATGGATAAATCCCGGGAGATACAGCATTGGTACAACAAAGAATATGAGGTATTACCTCTCTGGTATAAAAGATTTGGGCACATCATCAAGGTTTTTCAGGGTCACCGGACCCTCAGGTCTTTATTCACCAATAATGAATTGCATAAATGAGATATTGGATATTGACGACAGAGTATCCTCCGGAAAGAAGTGGTGGGATCGGAACCTATATGAAAGAGCACAGTGAAGTATTTGCTTCGTATGGGCATCAGATTTCCATTTTTTATGGAAAGGAAAAAAACTCAGATCAAACGATCCATGTTGCGTCTAATATTGTCATTCACGCTTTTTCAGTGCATAATCGCAGTTCCTCGAAATTCCTAGGTTTTGAAGCATCATTGAGTTATGAGTTCTCAGAACGGATAATTCAGCAATTGACCCGTGAAACCCCTGATATTATCGAAGTACAGGAATACCTGGGTATCGGTTACTACCTCCTGCTGAGGAAATTGCTTGGCGAACCTTTGTTGCAGAATATCCCCATCTTGGTAACTGCTCATGCACCTTCTTTCCTTTACCTGGAATACAATCATTTTCCGGTATATCGGTTCCCGGAATATTGGGTCGGTGAGATGGAGCGATTTAGTCTGTTGGCGGCCGACCTGGTAATCTCACCAAGTCAATACCTGATCGATACCCTAAGATCCAGAATGGCCGAAAAATTTCCGCAAAAAGTCTTTCAGATCTTTAATCCGTATGGACCTAAAAAGTCACCATTGTCCGGTGCCAAAACTATCGAAAGAAATAAACTGGTTGTATTTGGAAAAATGTCCATTTCCAAAGGCGCTCTTCAGTTATTGCAGGAAGCGGATCGGCTGTGGAAGGCCGGAATCGAATTTTCAATCGAATGGATCGGGGGAAGTGATATTTATCTGCATACGGAGGAGAAAACAATTGGTCAATTCGTCCGTGAGCAATATCAAGAGCATATTGCTGCAGGGAGACTGCATCTCACAGGCAATATGGCTCCGGAAGATGCAATTGCAAAGCTAGCCACAGCTCATTGTATCGTAATACCTTCATTGATAGATAACCTGCCCTATACAGTGATCGAAGCAATGGCGGCAGGTAAAGTGGTGCTTGCTTCCGATGCGGGTGGGCAGTCAGAACTGTTGTCGGACGGTGAGAATGGCTTTCTCTTCAGTTGGGACCGAGCGGGTCAGTTCGAAAAACAGTTGTTGCATATACTATCACTTTCCGAGGATGAGCTATTGCAAATTGGAAGTACCGCGGCAGAGAGCATCGAAGTATGTTCGCCTGCGGCATACTATGATAAAAAGTACAGGATTATTTCGGAACTACTTGCCGACACGAACTTTAAACAGGAATTTCCTATCCTGAGGCCGCAGGAAAGACCGGCAAAGATTTACCATAAGGAGTTTCAGCAGGGTCTCTCCGTTGTGATCCCTTATTATAATATGGGACAGTACATTGAAGATTGCCTGGCCAGCATATATTCCACTTCCTACCCCCCGGCCAAAGTAATTCTTATCAATGACGGAAGTACCGAACAGTCGAGTATCGAAAAATTGTTTACACTGGAAAAGAAGTACCCGTTCCTGGAAATCATCCATCAACCAAATGCAGGATTGTCTGCAACCAGGAATATCGGTTTAAAAAAAATTTCTACCCAGTATGTTGTCTTCCTGGATGCAGATGACACCATAGCACCAGGTTATTTTGAAAAAGCGATTCGTATATTGGAGCGTTATAAAAATCTCAGCTTTGTTACTTGCTGGATCAGGTATTTTGGTGCGGCCAAAGGAATATGGCCAGGGCACAATCCCGAGCTTCCCTACCTGTTATATCATAATACTGTTCACAGTGGGTCTGTCTTTAATACTCGGGATCTCCTGAATATAGAAGGCTATGATGAAGAACTTTTATATGGCATGGAAGATTATGAGATCGCAATAAACCTGGTATCAAAAGGATTTCACGGTGTATGTCTCCCTGAAACATTGTTCAACTACAGGATCAGGAAAAAGTCTATGTCCAAATCATTTACCAACAACAAGCAGCTTTATCTGTATAGGTTACTTACCGTAAAACATGCATCGTTATTCAGGAAATACGGAGGAGAACTTACAAACCTGCTGAATGCAAATGGTCCGGGGTATCTCCACGATAACCCAACCATGTCGTCCCGTCATTCTGCGCGGAGCATCCAATCAGCTAACTATTGGAAGGAAAAGGCCAGGAAAACGGTCCGGAGATTTCCTTTCCTCCGTAAGCCTGTATTAGCGATTGCCCATCTGATCAGAAAATAAAGAGAACCGGTAAAAGCTAGGAAAACCCACGAATTATAATACTTTTACGAAATTTTTGGTTCCTGATTGTTGCTGTTAAAATCCAGGAAAATATGATCAAAAGCATTCTTAGTGATTGGGCAGGAAGATCGAACAAGTTCGAACGAATATGGTTGTTAGCCAAGATTGAATTCAAGTTGAGATATTACGAGAACAAATTGGGCTTATTATGGGCACTGATCAAACCTCTGATGGATATTGCGATCTATTATGTGGTATTTCAAACAATCTTAAAACAGAATATTCCGGCTTTCGCATCATACCTGTTCATCGGTCTGATCCTGTGGAACTTCTTCGTAGAATCGACTACTGGCACAATACAAATACTGTATACAAAAAAATATCTTTATGAATACAGTAATATGAACAAGCTTGAAATATATATATCTACACTATTTGCGAATTCGATTGGATTTTTTTTCAATTTCTGCATGTTCCTGATCTTCTATAATTTCCTGGAAAAAGAATCGATAGGGCTCTCCTTGCATAATGTGTGGATCATATTGCTTTTCCTTAATTTATTGATATTATCTCTGGGAATGGCACTCATCCTATCAAACATCTACATAATTGCGAAGGACATTTCCCAGATCTGGGTCGTTTTCACTTCTTTTTTATTTTTTCTCTCCCCGATATTTTATAAGCTGGCAACCTTTAAAGAAGCCCTTCCATCCTTCGATTATGGCAATCCACTTGCAGGGATCATCATTAATGCCAGAAAGATCATGATGGAAAAACAAAACCCCGACTTTCGGTTAATGCTATTCGATTTTGGCTATGCTATCATTATTTTATTAATCGGCTTGGCATTGTTGAATAGATTAGGATCGAAAGCAGCAGAAAAACTTTAGTATATGAGTCGTCAATTAGCCATAGAAGCAAAGAATATCAGTAAGACCTTTCATATAACGGAAGATAGTCACAACACGGTAAAACACAGGTTGTTCAATCTTTTCAATCCTCCCAGGTCTAAGAAAGTAGCAGCTATCAAGCCGATGGACTTTGAAGTAGAAAAAGGAGAATGCCTCGGTTTATTGGGAAGAAATGGTTCCGGAAAATCCACCCTGATCAGGTTGCTTGCGGGAGTATATCCAAGTGATTCGGGAATTATCAATATCAATGGCACTACCCTCCTGATGAACCTTGGAGTTGGTATGAGCCATGAACTGACGGCACGCGAAAATATTTATGTGTCTGGCTCAGTTCTCGGTCTAAAGATCAAGGAAATTGATAAGATTTTCGATAAGATCGTAGGATTTGCCGAACTGGAGGGATTCATCGATACCAAAATCAAATATTTTTCTTCCGGGATGGTAGCCCGCCTTGGCTTTTCGATTGCCGTCAATGCCGGGGCCGACATTATGTTCCTCGATGAAATATTTGCTGTAGGTGATATGAAATTCCAGGAAAAGGCAGTTAAAGTATTCGAGTCATCCTGGATAGAAGGAAAAACAGTGATCCTTGTCAGCCATAGTATGGAAGTGATCAGCAAGTACTGCAGGCGTTCTGCTTATATGAAAAACGGCAGCCTGCTTTATTTCGGGGAAACAGAAAAAGCTATTGAACTGTACATAACGGATAACCACTAATACATCTATCCTTTGGGTAAGAAGCAGAATGACTAAGGCACTCTCCTGCAACTGATCACAAACGGAATAAACAACCCCAGCAACACATTCCCTATACTTCTGTCCATATAAGTTTCAGTGATCAAAGCAATGGCCAATGCTATCACTATGAATCCCCCCAACAGGTTCCTGTCCTTTATACAATACATCAATGGAAGTATAAAATACCCCAACAAAAAGACCAACAAACCTAGAATTCCAAAGGTAACCAACACATCGAGATAATTATTATGCAGGTTCCGCTTCGGGTTGATCGCAAATTGAAATCCTTTCGAGCGATAGGTGTCAATGAGCGTATCCATTTTATCGCCCAGTGGCACGCCCCATAAGAAGTTCTTCTGCGCCAATTCCCACCCGCACTGCCATATAGCCAGCCTGACATTCGCCCCATTCCATTGCTCAGCTTTTACTTCCATATCGTAATGGCTTTCCTGTGCGAGACTCTGGAAAGAATACTGAGTATAGTTTAATTCACGGAACCGGTTTAGCGTCTTGGGAAAGAGTTTTATCAGCAGTAATCCACCTATCAGTAATCCTATCAGCAAAGCCAGCCCTGCCAGCAATCTACGCCGCAGGATGATGACATGATAAAATGTGTATACCCCCAGGAACGCATACAACAAGATGATAGATATCCTGCTCGCCAGCATGAAATGAATGATCAATAAAAGAATGATACAACTATAAGCCAGCGGGCGATTGATAAAGGACGCATGGCCGGATAAGAGACAGATCAACGCCACAACCGCTACATTGACCATCATGGCAAAATAGATCGACTGTTTGCCAATGGCCAGGCTCAGGCTGTCATTATACAGTTGTGAAGCATCCCCTGTTCTGCCATACATGATCAACGCCCATATCAGGCATAGAATCGCTGCAAGGGTGGTGACTATACTGTATAGCCACCAGATCCTGTCTCTCAGTTCCCTGCCAATCTTTATCAGCCCAAACGCAACAGGGAACAACAGGAGGGGCGTTCGCATCAGCAACATGGTGATCGCTTCCTCCCGGTTATTCGAGAAGAAAGTACTGATGATATGGAACAGGAAAAATAAAAGGATGAATGGAAGGGCTTTCCGGGACTTCAGCAAAGCCCATTTTTCTTTACCGGAATTGTAGAAAAAACTGAACACAACGATCAATCCGATGACCATATTGTTGATCACAGGCATCGTGGGCAGGAACAGTGTAAGGAGAAAACATGCGATCAGGACATAGAAAAGTTTGTCTTTTGTGGAGAACCTGCTTCCGATAATATCCTGCAGGAATAATGATCGCATAGAAAAAATGTGAAAGGGTATCTATAGCCTTACTTAGTTCAGGTTCTTCACAGATGGCGCCCATTTTTGGGTACCTGGCTGTGGATGGACCACTGGATCATTGCTGCTATCCCCATTCAATTTAGCGAAAAATGTTTTAAGGGTCTGCCCGGCAGTTTTCCGGACAATACGCATATCCAGCCAAAAATTTGCATTGCGTACATAAAACGCATCGAACTGGTAGCGGTGAAATATGCTCTCGAAGTTTTTGGTAGGGCCTCTATAACCTTTCACCTGTGCCAGACCGGTAATACCCGGTTTTACCATGCTTCTGAACTTATAATTGGCGATAACAGAAGAGAATTTATTGCAATCAGTGTGCATGTGAGGCCTGGGGCCTACCACGCTCATCTGGCCTAATAAAACATTGATGAACTGGGGAAATTCGTCGAGATTCGAATTCCGGAGGAAATTGCCTACCCTGGTGATCCGGGAATCATTTTCAGCCGCCTGATGGGTGTTTGCATGTTCATTGACCACCATTGTCCTGAATTTCAAGCACTTAAAACTTCTTCCCCAACGACCAACCCGGCGTTGGATGAAAAAGACCGGACCCGGTGAATCCAATTTGATCAATAAGGCAATAATGGGCAGCAGCCAGCTAAGAACAAAGACAATTACAAAGAGAGAGAGAAATATGTCGAATATTCGCTTGAAAAAGAAGTACTTACGCTTTTCAACCACGTAAGATCGTAAGGCGATAGTTTCTGTATTGTAACCAGCCTTTTTTTCAAAGGACTGGACCGGCGAAAAAGACGTTATCATCATCGTAATTAATGCTTTTCCCCTATTTCCAGAGGCTATTCAAAAAAATTATTCCTACTTACTACGCCTTTTAGGGCACAAAGAAAATTAAATAAACTGATACTTTGAACCCTTATATCAATTTTTTTTAACTTTTAACAAGGTGCTTACTAATTAGTAATTCCTGCTGATTGACACTCAGAGCTTACTAAACGTTGCAAAAGATCAAAATATTATCTTACCGAGCGGGTTATTCCAAATCATATTTGATGCCAGTTTCAGAGAATATGCTTACTTCGCGTTCTTTAAACTTTTCATAAAAGAGCCCCGGCAGTTTTCATTCCATGCTAAAAAGAATATTTTATATAGCTTTCTATACAGGCATCGGGCAACTGCTTTCCATTTTTTCACTGAAGTATGTTGGTCAGCATGGAACGCCGGAACAGCTCAAATCCATAGCCGAAGCGGATTCCCTGATCCTTTTTATCATCAATATCATTGGAATGGGCCTGCAGTCGGCCGCCATGCGCAACCTGGCGCTTACAGACGATTGGAAAGAAGAGTACCATCAAACACAATCGGCCCGCATGGCTGCAGGCATACTATTGACCATAGCCGCCGGCCTGTTTTTCCTCAACCCGAATTATATCCTGTTCATCGCTGCTCCCCTGCTCGCCTGGAACGGTGATTATGCGCTTTATGCAAGAGGATTCCCTGTGAGAGGCGCCGCCGTGGCCTTCATCAGGTTACTGATACCGTTTTCCCTGCTGATCATTTTCGCGGATCTCAACAACAGCCATCTTGCCCTCATATATGTCATTTCCCTGCTGGCTACCTATGCCGTTACCAACGTATATATTTCCTGGTTCCTGGGAACGCCGTATTTTTTCATGCCGCGCTTCGCCAACCTTCGTTTGTACATCACCAGCCTGCCATTGGGTATCGTAACGCTTTCACTCTATTTCATCGGACTGGGAGTGATCCTCGTGGTCCCCTATTTTTATTCCAGCGCCGTAGTGGCAACAGCATTCGTTGGACTTAAATTTTACATGATCTTCAAAGGCGTGCTGCGCATTATTCACCAGGCATTCATCAAAGAAATGATAGATGAAAATGTTTGCCTTAAGATCGATCAGCTCTCCATCATATTAGGAATTACCTATGTAGGATCTATTTTAATATTCCCGGATTCTTTTATTACCCTTTTCTTTGGAAAAAAATATATAGGGGAAAAAGAGTTTTTTACTTTGTTAGGTATCTCCGCTTTAATTTACTCACTGTTCTTAAGCATGGCAACCAAATCCATGCTTTCGAAAAAAGATACTGAATATACAAGAATAACATTTGGTGCCGCGCTTGTTACCATTTTATCTGTGATTCTATTATCTTTTTATAACAAGGCACTGATAAACATTGCAGTTAGTTTGTGTCTTGGTGAAACAATATGGACAATAGGGTTGATAAAAATTATCGGCACCAAAAAACAAGTAAAAAAAAGAGCGATCTTTATTTTACAAATAATTGTGGTTTTATTAATACCGCTTATAACTAAATATTTCTTTACGGATAAACTATTTCCATATCTGGTGAGTTTCATTTTATTCATCGCCATAGTTTCAATATTTCATTTTCGAAGATTCAAGACTTTGCCATAAAATCAGGAGTCGCCAAATCTAATTCAACTCAGGTTAAACATGAAGAATTTACAATGTATTTTATGCGGAAGTGATCATATAAAAAATCTCGAGTCAATTAATACTGTTCAGTTAGCCCGCCTTTATAAAAAAAGAGCCAGGGTTGATGTCAGGAGATTTTTTTCTGAAAACGTCATTGACTACTGCGAATGCCAGGACTGTGGCTTAAAATTCTATTGGCCGCAGGCTGTAGGTGATGGAAAATTTTATGACGAACTTCAACATTATAAAGGGTATTATCTTGAGGAAAAAGCAGAATTCATTGAAGCTTCAAAATATGTTTCACAAAATGATGACGTATTGGAGATTGGATCTGGGGAAGGAATGTTTACGAATTTCATCCGGTGTAAATCATATACAGGTCTCGAATTTAGTGATAATGCTATCTCCATAGCAAAGGAGAAAGGGATTTCCATACTAAAACAAAGCATTGAAGATCATGCAGCCCAATATCCCGAAGAATATGATGTGGTCTGCTATTTTCAGGTTCTTGAGCATGTGCCAAATCCTGGAAAGTTCATCAAGGATTCATTACAATGCTTGAAGACGGGGGGTAAACTAATGATTGCAGTCCCTAGTGAAGATTCTTTTATTAGCGAAGCCGTAAATTTCTACTTGAATATGCCTCCTCATCACTCATCCCGCTGGACCGACCATACCTTGAAAAAAATAGCGGAACTAAATCAACTAAAAGTCATCACGATCTTTCATGAGCCTCTTCATATAATTCACAGGAAGTTCTATCGAAAAACTAAAATTTATAAATTACTAAGCTCAGCTAATTCCGGTAATGCCAGAAGTATTGATTTAGGAGTATCGAATGCAATCAAATATGGGCTTTCGACAATCTTTTCGCATTTACCAATCTTATCAGATAGGTATAATATTGGGCAGTCTGTCCTGATTATATTTGAGAAGTCGAATAAAACGATGTAGATTCATAATAATAACCATTTTATAACCCTAAACCGAATTTATGAAAAAAGTATTCATTTCTTTAGTTATTTGTCTTCTGTTTACTTCCAGCATTTCATTTGCACAACAATGGTCTGGAAGCAGCACCACTGCTGATCCGATCTATAGAAATGGCAATGTAGTTATCCAAAATGAAGGTAGCGGTTTTATAGTTGATGAAGGAGTCAATCAGCGTGTGGGCTTTATGAAATATCCAACCAAATATGGAGGAATTTGGCGGCTTTCTAATGCTTTTTTGGAGATTGGGCGTGTCAATGGAACTCTTCAGTCACCAACAGGCTTTATTACTGATCTTTTTATTTCTGAAAATGGCAATTTTGGCATAGGAACAATGATGCCGGGCTCCTTTAAATTAGCGGTAGAAGGAAAAATCGGGGCGAGAGAAATTCAGGTAACAACAGTAAACCCCTGGCCGGATTATGTCTTTAAAAAGGGCTACCAATTAATGTCATTATCTTCCATTGAAAAATTCGTCAAACAAAACTCTCATCTTCCCGGTGTTCCTTCAGCCGAAGCTGTAAAAAAAGAAGGGATTGATGTAGCAAAAATGGATGCCGTTTTACTCCAAAAAATTGAAGAGTTAACATTGCACTTGATTACACTAAACAAAGAGGTTGATAAATTAAAAAAACAAAATGCCAGTTTAAAGCAAAAGATAGAAAAACAGAAAAGAAAGTAGGTATTTAAATATTGGGTTAATATATCAGGCTTTTACTTAAAATCAAGTTATATGAGATCACCAATACTTAAATATCTTATACTAATATTTCTAGTTTTCCAAATGGAGTATACCATTGGTCAGAATTTGACGCTCAATATAAACTCCATGTGTAATAATTCTACCGCCTGTAATCCTTTTTATGGAGGTTATGTTTGCCAACAATCCGTAATCCAAGCAACTCACGGTTCGCCGGCTTTTTATCTTCCAACCACAAATCCAACTCGACAAATTGAACTATTAGCAGCAGTATCTTCAAACGGAACACAACTTGGAGAAGGATTCACTATTAATTACAGTTTTGTAGCTAATAAAACATATACGATTAAAATAAATCATTCAGGGAGACCGCAGTCAGGAGCACTATATCCTGACCTAATTGTAGCATTAACAAATTCACCACCTCGATATAATGATGCTTGTAACCTGGGTTATTTAACAACTTCGAACGTTTATGCCTCAGTATTGTTTACGATATCCCAAGCTGCAACAACATCCAGTTTCACAATCAAACCTACAGTTAATATACCCTTTCTATGGTTGAGAAGCAATCCTGTTCAGAATGAAGAAGCCGGATTATTGATCTATAGCATAGAAATACAAGACCACTCAATTCCTCCGCCTCCTCCACCAACAAACTATGCTTGTGATTATACACAAAATTTTAGCTTTTGTGGTATAAATTGGGAAGGAGCACTAGACCTACGTGTAGCACATCCATTCACATTGGCATGTGACGCCTTTAAAGGAGATGAGGCTACTTCCCGTTTAAGGAGGTTTTGCGCTCCAACAATTTATTTAAAGCCAGGCTTTATTGCTTATCAAGCTCCAGGACCTAGGCCCCGCTTCCTTCGCATACTTGCTTCAGATACTCCTTGTACAACTTCATTAAATTCTAGGATAATAAATACTTTATCTGTTGGAATAGAAAAGAATATTGATACAGACCTACCAGACGATATTTCTGTCTATCCATCGCCTAGCAATGGAACCATAAGAATATCTGGTACAAAATCAGAGCTATTGAATGCATTGATAACTATAGTCGACCAATCGGGGCGTGTAGTTCATCAACTTTCTAATAAGTCTGAAAATAAGTTTGTGGAAATAAACTTACAGATGCTCCCTAACGGAATTTATTTTGTCAAAATCAATTCTTCTAACAAAGTATCGACAAAGAAGATTATCCTAACAAAATAAATCTAGGATTGTATACTTAGTTTAAAAGCTATATGCAAGGAGGCTTCCTCAAATGAACCCTCAAAATCGGTTCCTAGTTTTGAGGGTTCAATTTTATTTAATGGCGGTTTCAAATAATAAGAAAGAATAGCGTGATGTGCCCATATTAAACACTATCTGAAAAGTCACCGCAAGGTCGAAATAAATCCCTGATAATCGGGAATTCAAATTAATAGGGATAAGATAGTCAATTTTATATAGATTTGTTCCATCTTACTTGAATAATATTAAGATGGGCCATTCAAGCGACTTAAATACGGATAATCAATTCGTACAATATCTACAACAGCAAAGTTTTCAGCCGGGTTTCTTCAGCCTTTTCATCAACCCTTTTTTCTTCATCCGGCAAAGCCTTTACAAAGGCATCAAACAGTTTGCCCCTTCCCTGAAAGGCAAGCTGATCGATTTCGGGTGCGGACGCAAACCTTTTGAAAACCTGTTCTCCGTTTCCCAATATGTTGGTGTGGATATAGAGCAAACCGGTCACGATCACCGCCATTCAAAGATCGATGTATACTACGATGGCAGACATATCCCTTTCCCCGATGCCACTTTCGATTCCCTCTTTTGCAGTGAAGTGCTGGAGCATGTATTCAACCCCGATGATATCCTTCCCGAGATACACCGTGTTCTGAAACAAGATGCCCTGGCATTGATCACAGTGCCCTTTGTCTGGAATGAACATGAAGTGCCTTATGATTATGCACGCTATTCCTCCTTCGGCATCACCCATCTCCTTGAAAAGAACGGTTTCAAGGTCATCGAATTGAAGAAGAGCGGTAATTTTGCCAGAGTGGTAGCGCAATTGCGGGCCCTTTATTGCTTCGAGCTGTTCAGGAAATGGGGGAAGGCAGGTTACCTGATCTCCCTGCTGTTCATAGCACCCATCAATATATTCGGCAGCATCTTCATTCCCCTATTGCCCGTGAACCGCTCACTGTATTTCAACAATATTGTACTGGCACAAAAGATATAATGATCAAAAAAGCCACGATAGCGCATATTATTTTCCTCATAGCAGTATGCTATATTATCTGGCCATGGTTCTTCGAAAAGAATTTTTTGTTCAATGAGCTGCTTTCCTTTACAGGACTGCTTTTGCTGATCTACAAACGCTTCCGGGTAGGGGCTGACCCGATCAGTATCTGCGTTTCTTTCCTGCTGGTGCTTGGAGGCCTGCACGCCACTTTTTCACTGTTCAGGATGGACAGTTTTTACTTTTACCTGCGCAATATGGTGATCGTGTATTCCATGCTGGCCTTTTTTATCGGTTACTATTGCCTGGAATACCTGCACGATTTTATTGCCGCTGTGAGGAGTGGACTGCAATGGTTGTTGGGCATCTTTATTTTTATCCCCCTGCCGCGTATTTTTTTCGAGCGCTTTGGCGCTGCTATCCTGTTCCCCGCCCTGTTCAGCAATGCCCGTTACCGCTGGCTTCCTTACATGCTCATCTTCCTGAATATCGTTTACGCTATTACCCATGATTCCTTTACAGGGCTGGTACTGGCCGCTTTTTACCTCTTCCTGTTCATTGTGCCCGGTTTTAAATTCTTCAGCCAGGTAATGATCATCGGGCTGCTCCTGTTCACCACCGTTTTCATCTACCTTCAGCCATATCTGTCGATCATCAGCCTTCACTATAACGCTTATTCGTACGATGCCATCCACGAAGTGATGCGATCGAACCCCATCCTGTCGATCGATGGGAACAGTACCTGGCGGCTGGTGCTCTGGAAACAGGTGATCGTGGATAATTTCCCAGTTAACCTGGCAGGCGCCGGGTTCGGTACTCCCCTGCTGAAATATTTCCCGGTAGAGGATTATTCAAAATTATCTTCCCTGCCCTATGTGCTGGGGGCCCATAATTCCCTTGTTTACCTGTTCGGCCGGTTGGGGATCGTATATGTGATCCTGATAGTTCCTGTGTACATCACTGTTTTCAGGGAGTATTTTTATTATAAAGCTTATTATTACAATACCAATGGCATCCTCCTGTTCTGGAGTTTTTTTGCCATCACTATCATTGCATTGTTCAACCCTGCCCTTGAATCGCCGATCTATGCAGCCGGTTACTGGCTGATCCTGGGATTTGTGGCCAGGTCTATTCAGAAACGTCAATTTAAATCGATCCCGGTTGAAGGTCCTGTTCATACATAACGAATACCAATTCAAGGGAGGAGAAGATACAGTACTGGAGCTGGAAAAGGATCTGCTGGAAAAAAAAGGACATGAAGTGCATGTGCTGAAGTTCAGCAATTCAACGATCAATTCCTTCACAGCCCGTGTCCGTACCGGCCTGCAATCTTTTTACAACAGGGATGCCGCCCGGCAATTGACCGAAGCGGTAAACAGTTTCAGGCCGGATATCATTCACGTGCACAACCTGTTCTTCAAAGCCTCTCCCTCCATACTTTACCGCGCCAAAAAGCTCGGGATACCTGTGGTGATGACTATTCACAATTACCGGTTGATCTGCGCCAATGCATTGTTGTTGCGCAATAACAAAATATGCGAGCTGTGCATTCAGAAAAAATTCCCGCTCAGTGGTGTCCGGTACAAGTGCTACCGTTCCTCTGCCATCGAATCCGCACTGGTAACAGGTATTACAGGCTTTCATAAACTGCTCGGCACCTGGCGGAAGAATATCGATTCGCTGATCGTGCTTTCAACCTTCATGAAAGACAAGCTCCTGCATTCTTCCCTGCAATTCCCTGCCCAGGATATCGTTGTTAAACCTAATTTTGTGCCCGATATTTATGATGGCCCTTCACCACGGGACAATTATTTTCTCTTCGTTGGTCGCTTATCGAGAGAAAAAGGTATCGATACTTTACTGGATTGTTTTTCAGGCAGCAACAGTGCCCGATTGATCATTGCCGGCGATGGGCCGGAAAAAGAACGGGTAATGGCCGCCGCCAGTCTCGATCCGGCCATTTCGTATATCGGACAGCAGCCAAAAGAAAATATCATAGCGCTCATGAAAAAAAGCAAGGCATTGATCTTTCCGTCGATCTGGTATGAGGGTATGCCGATGACCATTATCGAATCGCTGGCTACGGGTACACCGGTCATTGCATCCGGATTGGGCGCCATGACCGAAATGGTACGGGACGGATATAACGGCTTCCTCTTCCCGGCAGGGAATGCGAAGGAGCTTCAAAAAAGGATTCAGTTTTTTTCTACTATTGAAACCGATGATCAATATTTGTATAAAAATGCCCGGCAATCGTACCTTGACAATTATCAACCCGAAGTTCACTATGCCTCTATCCTCAAAATTTATGAAAATGCTTTAGCCAATAGGAGATCATCAGCCAATGTTTGAAAAACTTCGTGTCATCAGTCTGAGTGTACATCGCCTTTCATTCCTCCAATGCATCGACCAGGTGATGGAATGGGGATTGCAACATACACCGTCATACGTTTGCTTTGCCAACGTGCACATGACCATCGAAGCACACAAAGACCCTGCCTTTCTCGAGCAGTTGAACAATGCATCACTGGTAGTGGCCGATGGCAAGCCGGTAGCACTGGCCTGCAGGCTTCTTCATGGACAGAAACAGGAAAGGATCTCCGGCATGGATTTCATGCCGCGCATACTGGAAGCGGCCGATAGCCGTAAAGCATCCATTTTTTTATACGGCTCAACACCGCAGGTATTGGATGCATTGAAGAAAAAAATAGCCACCACCTATCCGGACGTCATTGTTGCAGGCAGCATCTCCCCACCGTTCAGGCCACTGGATGATGAAGAGCTTCAGGCATATATCGATACCATCAACCAATCGGGCGCGCATTTTGTGTTCGTATCTCTTGGATGCCCCAAGCAGGAAAAATGGATGGCAGTCAACCACAACAAGATAAATTCCGTATTATTGGGAGTTGGAGGAGCGTTCCCGGTAGAAGCGAATATTTATCCGCGATCACCCAAGTGGATGCAGGATTGGGCACTGGAATGGTTCTACCGGCTTATCCAGGAACCTCGCAGGATGTTTCCCAGGTATCTGTACACGAACACATATTTTATTGCATTGCTCATAAAGGCAGTTTTCAAAAAATTATTCAATGGGATTACTGGCAAAACATAACCCGCAAACGGAGGCAAAGGTGTATACCTGGTTATGTATTGGCATAGTGTATTCGTTGGTGTACTGGACATTGTTGAACTCCATTCTCTGCCTGGCCTTATCGGCCTACTGGTTATTTTTCTCCCGGAAATCTTTCAATATTTCAACAATACGTAGCAGGATGGTGGTGCTCTTTTCCCTGCTCTACATAGTTTCGGGGATCGGCATGCTGTACACGTCGAATATAGAAGAAGGATGGTTCAGGATGCAGCAACGTATCCCATTATTGCTCTTTCCCATCGTGCTCGGCACCAGTTCTGCACTGAACGATACAGCGATCAAGAAGATCTGCTACCATTTTGTAGCCGCTACCTCCATTGCCTGCCTGGCCAGTTTTGTTTATAAATTGTTCGAGTATCTCCATACCGGTAATCCAACGATGATCACCGGGCACGACCTGATCATTTTCCCCGATCTCTACCCTTACATACTGGGACTTTTCTGTAACCTCTGCATCATCATTATCCTGCAGGCCCTGCCTGAATGCAGTCCGGGAAGAACGAAGTGGCTGCTGGCGCTTATCGTTTTTTTATCCCTGTTCATTTTATTGCTGAGTACCCGCACGATCATCGCCTGCTGGATGATCGTGATCCTGTTTTTCGTTTTCAGGTACCTCACAGTTCCGCTTCACCGGGTACTGGTTGGTCTTACCATGATTTTCATCCTGGTCACTTCCGGCGCTGCCATCCCCTCACTGGGGAAACAATGGAAGGAACTGATCAATTTCTCGAATGCGCATTCTATCCAGCTCGACAAAGATGCTTCCCTTAATCAAAGCTGGGGAGGAAAAGCCATCCGTGTCGCCATCTGGAATTGCAGTATGGACGTGGTCAGAGAACACTGGCTTACCGGGGTTGGGACAGGAGATATCCAGGATTCTTTGCAGACAGCCTATGAGAACAGGAAATTTTTTTTCGCATCGCGTTACAACCGTTACAATACCCATGACCAATACCTGCAAATCCTCGTAGGGCACGGGATTGGCGGCCTGGCGGTCTTCCTGCTCTGTCTTATTGTTCCGGTTTTTTACCTGAAAGGCTCTCCCTTCCGGAATACCTACCTGCTTTTCCTCCTGCTATTCGCGATCGGCGGCGTCACCGAGGTAATGCTGGATGTTAACAAAGGAATTGTATGGTATTCTTTTTTTAATTCGATATTTGTCTTCCGGAAACCCGATTGATGCATCGCTTGAAATCAATCCTCTGTCAAACAGCATAAAGTAACAATACAATATGGAAGAAAGGCAAACCACACCACCGGAAATCGATCTGATCTATTTTTTTCGTCCCCTTACCCGTTGGTTCCGTCAGTTCATCGACTGGATCATGCGTATGATCAGGCTTCTGATGGCGAATATGGTGCTTTTCCTGTCGATCTTTATCCTGGGTTCACTGGCTGGTTATAGCCTTCGTTATATCATTAAACCTGCTTACAGAACAGAAGCCTATTTCATTACCCGCGGAATGCCACCGAAGTTCTGCTCCCTTCAACTGGAAGGACTGAACAATAATTTTGAGGCCATCCCCCGTCTGTTGCAGATAAGTCCTGAAGTGGCCGGCACCATCAAATCCATCAGATCAGGCCCGCTGGTCGATACCGCCACTGGCACCAGGAGAGATTCGATCATGACGCCCAATGTTCTTTCAGTACAACTCACGCTCATCGATATCCGGTACATCGATACCATTCAGCACGCGCTCGTCAATTACCTCGAGAACAATACCTATATGCAGGCCAGGAAGAAGGTGAGGATACAGTCGTTGCTGCAATTGAAAGAATCGATGGACAAAAAGCTCCAGAGCCTCGACAGCCTGAAAAAGATCGTGAACAGCAGCATCATTCCACGTAGCGGGGGTCAGGGCATCATCCTGGGCGAACCGGTGAACCCGGTGAGCATCTACCAGGCTGAAACAGCTTATTACCGGGATAAACTGAGGATCGATGAGGATTTACAGCTCATTAACAATATCGAAGTGATTCAGCCATTCAATGCTACCGACAGACCTAATACACCCAATTTTAATGCTCTTACTGTAAAAGCGGTCCTCCTTTCACTGGTACTGGCAGGACTGATCACCCTTCTATTCGGGAAAAAGCGTATGACAGACCGCCTTCCCTCTTCGATCACCGAACCCATTAGATAAAGCTCGTAAGGCTTCAGCAGGCGAAGCGAGGCAACCCTGGTCATTGTTCATACGAATATCAGTGTAACAATCGTCATGAACATAGCGCTCATTGCCAGATCAACCTTGCTTACGGTAAGAGGAGGTGATACAATACAGATACAGCAGACCGTCCGTCACCTGCCCGCTTCCGGCATATCTGCTGATATCATTCCGGCAGATCAGCCCATCGATTATAAAAAATACGACCTCCTTCATTTTTTCAATCTCACCAGGCCGGCTGATATCCTTCGTCATATTCATAAAACGGCTGTCCCTTTTATCCTATCTCCCAATCTTGTCGATTATAGTGAATTCGATAAATACCATCGCCGGGGATTGAGCGGAATGGCCTTTCGCTGCCTGCCGGGCAATATGATCGAATACCTGAAAACACTGGCCAGGGCGATCAGGGGAAATGACCGGCTGCCGGGCCTGTACTATCTCTGGAATGGACAGGACCGCAGCATAAAATATATCCTGGGCAAGACCGCTCTTGTATTGCCCAACTCCCGGCTCGAATATGAGAGTATCTGTTCCCGGTTTCATGTACGGCCGCAGTATGCAATCGTTCCCAATGGTATCGATCCACGGCTTTTCCGGTTCAACAGCCAGACAAAAAAAGACCCGCGGCTGGTATTGTGTGTAGCGAGGATAGAAGGGATCAAGAATCATCTCGGTCTTATCAGGGCATTGAACAATTCCGCTTATCGCCTCCTGATCATCGGCAGCCCTGCGCCCAACCAACAACATTACTATAATACCTGCCGCAAGGCCGCTGCCGGCAATATCATTTTCAAAGACCACCTGGGGCAACGGGAACTGGTTACCTATTACCAGCGTGCAAAAGTGCATGTGCTTCCGAGTTGGTTCGAGACCTGCGGGCTTTCCTCACTGGAAGCAGGGGCTATGGGTTGCAACCTGGTGATCACCGATAAAGGTTATACACGCGAATATTTTGCGGATGATGCTTTTTATTGTGATCCGGCTTCACAGGAAAGTATTTTCGGAGCTATTGAAAAAGCGGCCAGGTCTGCCTGCCAGGAAAGGTTAAGGGAAAAGATCCTGGCGCAATATACCTGGCAACAGGCCGCGGCCCACACGGCTGCCGCCTATCGACAGGCAATGGAAACGTTATGAAACTACGGATCGGCATATTAGGCACCAGGGGTATCCCCAATTATTACGGCGGGTTCGAATACTTCGCCGAACACCTCTCGGCCGGACTGGTGGAAAGAGGTCATGAAGTATTCGTTTATAACGCTCATGATCACCCGAATAAACAACAGGAATGGAAAGGTGTTCATATCGTTCACTGCTACAATCCGGAGAACTTCCTGGGAAGCGCCGGGCAGTTCATCTATGACCTCAATTGCGTGCTCGATGCGAGAAAGAGAGAATACGATGTGCTCCTGTTCCTGGGTTATACCAGCAGTTCCGTATGGGGGCGGTTATATCCACGGAAACCGGTAGTGGTATACAATATGGACGGGCTGGAATGGAAACGCACCAAATATTCAGCGCCTGCCCAACATTTCCTGCTCTATGCCGAGAAACTGGCGATCAGGTACAGTGATTTCTTCGTGGCCGATTCACGGTACATTCAATCCTATCTTTCCAAAAAATACCAGGTGTGCCCGGGTTATATCGCTTATGGGGCCGATGTATTTGAACAACCCGACCGTCGCATCCCGGAACTATACGGCCTGCAGGAGCAGCAATACAATATGCTCATGGCGCGGATGGAACCGGAAAACAATATCGAAATGATCCTCGATGGATTCCATCAGTCGGCCTCCACCCACACATTTGTCGTGGTAGGGAATACCGGTAACCGGTTCGGGCATTATCTTACCAAAAAATTTTCGGGAGATCCAAGGATCCGTTTCGCCGGCGCCATCTTCAACCAGGAACATATCAATAATCTCATCTATTTCTCCAACCTGTATTTTCATGGCCATTCCGTGGGAGGCACCAATCCTTCCCTCCTGGAAGCCATGGGCAGCCAGGCGCTGGTAGTTGCAAGGGATAATCCCTTCAACCGGGCGGTACTGGAAGACAATGCCTTCTATTTCAATACAGCCGCCGAAGTGCAGTATTATGCAGATTCCCTCCGGAAAAATAGCTCCATGCGGCCGATGCTCCTCGCCAATACCGGAAAGATCCGGGAAGAATATTCCTGGGAAAAGATCATCGGGGAGTACGAAACCTTTTTTCTGAACTGTTGTTTAACAAAGAAGGGCCTGTCTGAAGTCGTTACTATTCCGCCGGTAACTGAATGAAGAACGAATTGAAGTGCTGCCATCTTGCCATTTTTTACGAAATTGTATGGATTTTGTGGTTGTGCAGTTTCATTCTACCTATTTCCAAGCTTTAACATCATTATGAAAATATTACTCACCTACCTGAAGCCTTATCGATGGCTGGTAGTATTGACACTCTTCCTGGCTGCTATCAACACAGGGTTCTCCCTGATCGATCCGATCATTTTCGGTAGACTGGTGAACCTGGCCAACGATTACAGGCACAATAAATCCGGTTTCACTACCACTCAATTTTTCACCCAGCCTTACACTGGTGTGCTCTGGCTGTTGCTGGCTTCCATAACGATCGCCATGATCAGCCGGATCGCCAAGAATTTCCAGGATTATTTTCTCAATGTCATTGTGCAGAAATTCGGCGCCAAGGTTTTCACGGACGGCCTGAAACATGCCATGAGACTGCCTTACCAGGAATTCGAAGACCAACGCAGCGGAGAAACCCTGAGCGTACTGACCAAAGTAAGGACAGACACTGAAAGATTCATCAACTATTTCATCAACCTGCTTTTTGGTGTGATCGTAGGCGTGCTCTTCGTCATGATCTATGCATCCATCTGGATCCACTGGTCGATCCCCATTGCATATTTTGTAGGGATCTTCCTGCTTACCACCATCACCAATCTGTTGAGTAAAAAGATCAAGATCATTCAAAAGAATATCGTTTCACAAACCACCAGCCTAGCCGGTTCCACCACCGAATCGCTGCGCAACATCGAGCTGGTGAAAAGTCTTGGTCTCACTTCACAGGAAGTAGGGAGGCTGAACAAGAATACTTACAAGATCCTCGGTCTGGAACTCACCAAAGTGAAACGCATCCGCAGCATCAGCTTTGTGCAGGGTACTTTCGTGAATACCTTGCGCCAGGTGATCCTGTTCATCCTGATGTACCTGATCTTCCATGATAAAATGGACGCAGGCCAGTTGGTGACCATGCAGATATATTCCTTCTTCGTGTTCGGGCCATTGCAGGAAATAGGCAATATCCTGCTCTCTTACCGTGAAGCAGAAGCCTCCCTGAACAATTTCCAGAACCTGATGAAGAAGACGCCGGAACAGCAGCCTGCCAATCCCAGGCATCTCGGAGATATCCAGACACTGGAATTCCAGTCGGTAGGCTTCAAACACCAGACAGCACAGCAACGCGCCATCGACAATATCAATTTCTCTGCAAGGACCGGCGAGACCATTGCCTTTGTAGGGCCTTCCGGTTCGGGCAAGACCACCCTCATGAAATTGCTGGTAGGGTTGTATCGCCCGCAACAGGGAAGGATACTATATAACGGTATCGATGAAACTTCCATCAACTTCGAAGACCTCCGCAACCAGATCGGCTTCGTAACGCAGGACACACAGTTGTTCTCCGGCACCATCAAAGAGAACCTGCTGTTCGTGAACCCGACCGCCAGTGATGAAGAGATCCTCGATGCATTGCATAAAGCGGCCGTAACCCGCCTGCTGGAACGCGCTGAAAAGGGGCTGGACACCATGATCGGTGAAGGCGGGTTGAAATTATCAGGGGGTGAAAAACAACGTTTATCCATCGCCCGTGCATTGCTCCGCAAACCAAGATTGCTGATCTTCGATGAAGCTACCTCCTCCCTCGACTCCCTGACGGAAGAAGAGATCACCAATACCATTAAAGAAGTTTCTTCCAAACGCAACCAGATCACTATCCTGATCGCTCACCGCCTGTCCACCATCATGCACGCCGACCGCATCTATGTGCTGGAAAAGGGCGATGTGGTGGAAACGGGTAACCACGAGAGCCTGCTCGAAGAGAAGGGCCTGTACTATGCCATGTGGCGTCAGCAGATCGGTGAACGCAAGAAACCAGCCATGGCCGAACAGTTGGTAATGAATGGGAAGTAGTTCCATAAACATTGTACATTTGCGGCATTATGCCAGCAAAACAATCCCGGCCGAATTATTTCTGGAGTATCCTCACCTGCAGATGCCCCCGCTGCCGCAGAGGGCCTATGTTCAGCAACAATAATCCCTGGAGGCTTAAAAAAGTATTCGATATGCCTGAAAAATGTGCCGTGTGCGGGCAACCTTTCGAGTTGGAACCCGGATTCTGGTATGGCACAGGGTATGTCAGTTATGCGCTTTCCGTGGCTTTATCCGTGACCACTTTCGTGGCCTGGTATGTGCTGATCGGTATGTCGGTACATGATAACCGTTTCTTCGTTTGGATGGGCATCAATATTTTTCTGCTCATCGTATTACAGCCCTGGCTCATGCGCCTGAGCCGCGTGATCTACCTGTATTTCTTCGTGAAGTATAATCCTGATCACAAACAGGACGCTGTGGAAACTCACTCCCATTAAGACTTATCATTCTTCCCCCGCAGATATCCGTGAAGAAATTCGTGCGGGCCAACTCCTCCATATCGCTCAAGGTACAACGCACAAAAAAATTAAAACCCTACCGGAAGGCAGGGTTCTAACAGTCCTATGAAGATGGGTTAGTAAGACCCACTATTTAACGCAAAATTCATTTGATTATTGCTAATTCACCGTAAAGGACAGGGGTATATTCAGTTTAACGCTGAAATTCCTGCCCATATTGAATACGCCGGTGCGACCCGTTACCAGGTTCTCAGGGGCATATTTCAGCCGGCTGAGGTGGCTTTGCCAGGCCACATCGCCGATATTGTTGGCGGCAAAGAACAGGCTGAACAGGGTTTTGCCCTTGCTCATGAAATCGCCCCCCAGTCCGGCATTCAGCAGGGAATAACCGGATGTTTTGGTTTCCGTATTATACCCTGTGAACGGATCGTTCTGGGCAAAAGTATTGTCGAGCTCCACTTTCACATAGAGATGCCGGATAGTTTTTCCTTTAGGTAGCAATTCCGCTTTCACTTCATTGATCAGCCTGGCGGCGGGGATGAAAGGCAGGTTCTTGCTACCGTCCTGCTCCTGGCTCAAAGTACCCCGAACGTAGGAAAAGGTATTTTCGATATGCAGCCAATCCAGGGGATGCGGATGGATATCGAGATTCAATTCTGCCCCATACAGGCTTGCATTATGCTGATCGAAGCGGAAGGCAAATAATTCCCTGGAACCGTCTGCAATGATGGAATCGCCACCATTGGCCGATTGCAGCTTACGGTAATAGATGAAATTGTTCACTGCATTGTAAAATACGTTCGCTGCCAGTGATACGTGCGGCGTAGCTACTTCCACCCCGGCATCTACCTGCAGGCTGGTCTCCGATTTCAGGTCGCGGCTGCCATATTCATACCTGTTAGTGCCTTCATGGGCGCCATTGCTGGCCAGCTCGGGGATGCTTGGCGCCCTGAAACCACGGGCCACATTGAATTTGAGGGTCACTGTTTTACTGGCTTCATAACTGATCCCTGCACTGCCCGATACATTGGAAAAATCCTTTTTGAAATGCTGGAATTTTACATCTCCGCCATCTTCCAGCTCTTTGCTGTCGAGTGAACGGTTATCGAACCGGATACCGCCACTGAGCGTAACCTTATCGATCCTCTTCTGGGTAAAAATGAAACCGCCGATATCGAACAGTGAATATTCAGGTATCAGTTGTTCAGTTCCTTTGTTCTTATTGGTCTGCTGCATACCATTCACCCCGATCGATGTTTTCCAGTTATTCTTTTCGGCAAAATGATATTGCACATTATAATTGACAGTACTCAGATCGAACCACAATCCTTTTTCATCCGGTTTGAGCACGTTGCCGAATTCCTGCCGCTGGTTGCGCTGGTATCCCACCGTGAGCGTCAGTCTGTCATTCCCGACATTGAAACTATTGTCCGTAGCGATCTTGAAATGCTGAATACGCTGACGTGGAACATAAGGATCGATGGATTTGAAATCCTTATCGGTAGCAATGGCCTTTCCCTGTGTACCGTTATCATTTACCTGTTTCAGGAACTGGCCGGTCGCATCGTCCCTGTCGCCTTCCACCAGGCCAACATGCTGATTGAAATAACTGGTATAGAGATGACTGTAACCCCAGTTCTTGTTCAGGCCAATATAACCACCCAGGGCATCCTCATGGAACTTGGAATTGAACACATAGCCATCATATTTATTCTTGTAATCGGCTGCACCTTTATAAGAGCCGTATGCACCCCAGATAAAACCCTGGTGATTACCGCCGAGGTCTGCATGGAATCCGCGCAGGCGGTTATTGGTTTGATAGGTACCGAAAACATTTCCTTTGATGGTTCCCTGTGGCGCCGGGAGAATGGAAATGATATTCACCACGCCTGCCAGGGCATCACTGCCGTACATGAGGGAGGCCGGGCCCTTCAGCACTTCTGCCTTGGTAACATTGTATTCATCGATCTCGATGCCATGTTCATCGCCCCATTGCTGACCTTCCTGCCTGATACCGTCGTTCACCACCACTACCCTGTTATAACCCAACCCACGAATGAAGGGTTTGGAGATGGCAGGGCCGGTAGAGACCTGGGAAATGCCGGGTGTTTTACCGAGGGCGTCGATCAGGTTGGTGGAAACGCCCCTGAGCAATTCTTCTTTCCTGAGGATATTTACTGGGATGGGAGTGCGCTTCACTGAAGTGGCGGCTGAAACGCCGGTAACCGTCACTGCTTCATTTTCCACATAAGAATGGCTCATGGAAAAATCCTTTTCCATATTGCCATTGATGTCCACGGTCGCTATCACAGAAGCATATCCTGTAAAGCTGATCTCCAGCAGGTATTTGCCGGCCGGGATATTCTGGAGAAGGAAGATACCCTGTGCATTGGAGGTAACACCTACTTTGAGGTCGGGAAGATAAACGGAAGCGCCGGCCAGCGGTTCCCCTGTGACTACATCTGTTATTTTTCCGGTGAGGGTTGCTCTTACAATGGCTATGGAATGGGAGGATTGGTTATTGCGTTGGTCGAGGTTTTGTGCATGAAGGGTCGAATTGATCGCTCCTGGAAACAGGATATATATGAAAAGGACAAATGATTTCATCGTCTTAATGATTTTGCTGCAATCAGTAAATAATAAATTGGTCAATACTGCTTAAAATATCGTGTAGGCATACATGTTAGTGACAGGCCGGGGTCTTTACCGCCCGGGTAGCAGCCGAAAGCGGTCAGGCCGGATCACTATGAAAGGGAAGGGGGGCCGCGCAGCTCGAAGAAGAAACAGGTATTCGAATGAAATGAACACGGAAGGGCTTCCTGTTGAATAATAAAGGACAGGAAGGGCGTACATTCAATAGTATCCTCCTGGCCGGTGAAGGGCGATTCGGCTACGAAGTTATCACAGTTACAATTGAAACCGGCTTTGTGGAGATGGGGAGTGCCATCGTCGTGATGCACGAAAATCTCGTCCTGGTGTGTTACGATCCAGTCGTGCAATGCCTTCTTGGGTGTGATGCTGAACGCGAACAGCACCAGCAGGAACCCGGCGAGGCAACTCTTCAATATATGATTTTTCGCCAACAAAATTATTGCCACTACGTTGCAAAACTAGCTATTATCGATCCTGCTGCAAAAAATTTTATTTTTTGATCACAACTGTAAATAAGGTGCCCTTCCCAGGCTCGCTCTCACAGAAGATCTTTCCATTGATCTCCTCCACGATGCGTTTAACGATAGCGAGGCCCAGGCCGGTAGAGCTTTCTCCGTCAGTAGGTTGAGAAGATATCTTGCTGTATTTGGAGAACAGGAAAGGCATATCGTCTTTCCCGATGCCCACCCCTTCATCACGTACTTTGATGCTCACTGCCTCCTGTTCATCATTGATACTGATCCATACATTCTTTCCTCTTGGGGTATACTTGATAGCATTGGAGAGCAGGTTCTCACAGATCCTGGACACGAGGTGTTTATCGCTCAGCAGGTATAATTTTTTATCGGGCAGCTCGGTATGCAGCCGGATATCCTTGCGGGCGGCCATTGGCTGGAAATTATCGATCACTTCTTCGGCAAAGATGGTGAGATCGAAATTTTCCAGTTGCACCTTATGGTCACCGATATCTTTTTTCTCCACGTCCAGTATCCGGCTGATCAATCCTTCACCGTAATTGCTGGCCTGCATGATCTTGTTCAGGGCCTTCTGCTGATCGTCCGACAAGCGCTCCGATTCCGTCTGCAGGATATGTCCCCACACCTGGATGGTGGCGAAAGGTGTATTGAGATCATGCGATACGATACTGATCAGTGAATTTTTTTCGTGGTTCAACTCGGCCAGCTTTTCGTTCTGTTGGGTGATCAGTTCGTTCCTGGCTTTGAGCCGGTGGTTGGCACGTCTCTTGATCAGTAGCGCTATGGCAATAAGGGCACCGATCACAGCCAATGCAATGGCGAGCAGTGTGACCGACTTGTTCCTGATCTCCTCTTTTTCGATCTGTTCTTTCAGTAATTTATTGGCAGCTTCCCGCTCCTTTGCATTGAAGCGTTCCTGCAATTCAGCGATGGTCTGGTGTGTATCTCCATTGACCATGGCAGTGTCCAGTGCATACCATTTCTGGAGGTTGTCGTAGGCAGTCTTGTAGTCGCCCCTGAATTCCGCCAGCTTGGCGAGTATGGAATAACTGTCGGCTTCCTTGCCTTTGGAGTTCAACCGGATGGCGAGTTCCATGGTGCGGTCCGCATACGATGCGGCTGAATCGAATTGATGTTTTTCGATGAAGACATCTGCCAGGTTCAGCATATCGGTCCACAGTTCACCACTATTTCCGGTAGCCGTATGATACTGGTAATTGCGTCTGAAATAACGCAGTGCCTCATCGAATTTTCTCTCTTTGAAATTCACGCTTCCCAGGTTGTTGTAGGTGCTGGAGAGATCGAGCTTGTCCTCATAAGGTTTTCCTATACGGACAGCTTCATTCAGCAGAGCGCGGGCACTGTCGAATTGCCTGAGCTGTGAGTAAATGACCGCGAGATTATTGTAAGAGTTCACCATTCCGGAAACCTTTCCCATCCTTCTGGACAGCGCCAATGCCTCCAAATAAAACTCCTTGGCTTTTTGCGGTTCTTTGATATTGGCATATAGGATGGCAAGATCGCTCAATGCAGCCGATTCGTATTCGATGGCATGCAAACGGCGGGCGGCTTCCAGTGATTGCAGGTAGTATTTGATGGCGTCTTCAAAATTATTTCCCATTTCTTCATAGATGCCTTTGAGGCGGGAGGACAATACTTCACCTTTGTTGAAAGCCAGGCGAACGGATTCCTGCTCGATGAAGCTGGCATAATGTTTTAGGGAATCGATCTTGTCTTCCGAGAAATCAAGGCAACGGTCATACAGGTCTTTCAGGTATGAGGTATCGACCTGAGCATAGGAGTGCATACTACATATCAAAGCGAGAAAAAACAGCCAGGGTTTCACTGAAAACAGATTGCTTGACCCGGCAAGATAGGGCTTTTTGGGAACCTATTCAATCAGCTTGTTCTTCAGGGCGAACTTCACAAGCCCTACCGTGTTGTTGACCCCCAGTTTGGCGATCAGGTTCTTGCGGTGTGTTTCTACCGTACTCACGCTGAGGAACAGTTTTTCAGCGATCTCCGAGTTGCTGTATTCTTTACAGATCAGCGTGAGTATCTCGATCTCTCTTTTAGAAAGTATCTCGTCTACTTTTTTGTCTTCGATGGTGATGGTATTGCGAAAATCCTGTTCCGTGTCGAGGATATTGATCTCCTTGCTGAAATATTTCTGTCCGGCGGCAATGGTCTCCAGTGCTTTCTTCAATTCTCCGATACTGGCATTTTTGAGCAGGTATCCCTGGATATCGTATTTGACCAGTTTATGGATATACCTGGTGCCACGCATGATGGTGAGATAAAGTATCTTCAGTTGCGGCTTCAGGGCCCTCACTCTCTTCAACAGGTCCTCTTCCTCAAAATCAGGCAGGTGAACATCCAGCAAAAGGATGTCGATGTCGACGCCAGGCAATTGATGCAGGAGGCTTTCACCATTCAATGCAGAACCCACTACCTGTATATCACCTTGTTTGTTGAGCAATAGGGTCAGTCCTTCAAGGTATAATTCGTGATCATCAGTAATAAACACTTTCAGCATTGGATAATATGAGGTTTTCTCCAGGGGCCTTTACCCCACAGATGGATTTTCAATTGGCAGCAATTTAAAACTATTTACTATATGAAAGCAAAAAGCCCAAAAAAGGGCTTGAGGTACCGCGCCGCGGTGCAAAGTATGCAAATGTTTTAAACCAAAGTACGGTTTAAACACCTTTTAATGGACCCTGTTATCGCACTTTCAACATCGAGCGTACCTGTTGGGTAGCGCCATTCTGAAAACGCGCGTAATATACGCCCAGTGCAGCTCCCCGGCTTTCAAAGGTGAGGGTGTAAGTGCCCGGCGCATATACTTTATCGGTGAGTGTGCGGACCACCCGGCCGAGGCAGTCCATCACCTGCACAAGCGTATGGCCACCTTTGGTGCGGAAAGTGATAGTGGTGTTCTCTACGAATGGATTAGGATAATTGATAATAAGTTGGTCACCCGATTCACGTATCACATCATCGATCCCTGTGGTGGCGCAGGCATTGTTGATGGCAAGCGGAATGTCCTGGAAATTTTTCAGCATGATGGTCTGAAGGTCTGTATCCTGCACGCAGAACCATTGTTTCAGCAGGGAGGAATAGATACTCCTGAAATCATATTGATAAGGCACATTATCATTTACCGATGCATTGGCAGGCAGGTAAGGATTGTTGCCCACGATGCCACCCCGAACATATTTGCCGAAAACGAACACGGGTGCTGCGGCGCCATGGTCGGTTCCCATACTGGAATTGGATTTGATGCGCCGGCCAAATTCAGAGAAGGTCATGCCGACCACGCGATCATCCACACCAAGTCCTTTCAGATCGTCCATGAAGGCTTTGACGGCGCTGGCCACGCGCGACATGAGATTGGCATGTGTACCGGTAGTGGTATCGAGAGCGTTGACCTGCCCCGCATGGGTATCGAATCCGCCGGTGCTTACCATATACACCCGTGTCTTCAATCCACCCTTTATCAAACGTGCTACTATCTTCAATTGTTGGGCGAGCTCATTATTGCCGGGGTAGCTTCCCTGTGAGGTCACTTTAGCGGCAGCAGCCTTGATAACGATGGAGAACTTTTCAGTTTGTCCGGCTATCATCCGGATATATTTCAATTCTTTTCCCCAAGGTGTGTCCGGGACCGGGTCCTGTACACCATCGAGGAAATCATAAAAACTTTCAGGGTTAGTGATATTCATAGCCATAGGCATTACGGGCCCTTGCAGGGCCAGCGCCTGGATGGAGCCGATCTGGATCGCCAGTGGATCGGGCATTTGGGTGTTCGGATAACCATTGGGATAATTCGGGTATTGTGTGGCGAGGTATCGACCTGCCCATCCGCTGGCCAGCACCTGGTCCGAATCGGAGGCACTCATCCAGATATCGGTTGCACGGAAGTGTGAGAAGTTGGGAGAAGGATAACCAACAGCCTGAACGATCGCCAGCTTACCTTCATTGTAAAGGGTCTGCAAACCGGTCATGCTGGGGTGAAGACCTGTTTTGGCTGTTCCATTCAGGGCAAGGATCTTATTCTGTGGAATGGCGATATTCCTGCGCGCATTCAGGTAGCCCCCATAATATTCAATGGGCAGCACCATGTTCAAGCCATCGTTGCCGCCGTTGAGCTGGATCAGCACCAATACTTTGTCCGTTTCTACAGGAGATCCCATCAATGCCTGCACCAAGGGAGAAGCGCCGGTATAGGCTTTCACGGAAAAGCCATTGAACAGTGCAGGCAGTGTAATCGCTGCGGGTAAGGTTTGGGTGAAAAAATCTCTTCGTTTCATCGTGCTCGGTTTCATAGAAAATGGGTTGTGTCCGGTGTAGGGTTTCTGAATTAAGCCAGTTGATATTCTGCCAGGTTCATCAGGTATTTGTACAGACCTTGCAGTCTGAGGAAAACGGTTTCATAAGCGACCATATCGCCGGGATTGCCCAGGTAGGCATTCCAGGCATTGCTCCAGTAATAGTCCTGGTCCTGGTTGGAAAGCAGTATCTGCTTCTTGATCGTTTGTTTGGATGCATCTGAAATGGGCACGCGATAAAGGACCGAGAGCGAATCATTGATCAGTGCGTTCGGATCGGCAGGATTGGGCAGCGATCTGGCGAATGCCACCGGGTCGATGCGCAATACCTGGCCACCACGGGTATAGCCATTCAGGATCAGCATGTCGCTGAATATATTCCGTTTGGGAAGCGTGTCGGAATTGATCCAAATCTCGTAGAACCCGGGGATCTGGTAATAGGAAGGCCAACCGGCCACCTGTGGTGGATCACCCAGGTTCTGCTGCATTTCGCTGGCCTGGTAGCGTATGAAGTCCCACATATTATACAGGTTCACCGTATCACTGCCAGCGGGGAATACGATATTGTATTCACGGCAAAGGCCCACCAGTAATTCGACCGGGCTCTTGATGAGGCAGCCCTGGCTGAGCGGATCATAAAAATGTTCGCTCTTGAGCAAAGTGGCCAATACCGGTTTTATTTCCCAGTTGCTGTCGCGGAAAAGCTGGGCCAGCGGTTTGATCACATTGGTTTCCGTATTGGCGTCGATGGTATAGTAACAGAACCAGCGATAGAGTTTCCGTACGATGAACTCCGATACTTCAACTTTTTTATTGAAGATCATCGTGAGGAGATCATCCAATTCGGCATCGCCGGCAGTGGCATCACTTCTACCCGTAACCGAAGCGCTATAGAAGGAAGAAAACAATTTGGTGGTTTTATCGTGCTTCGCAGGATCGAAATAGACGGTATCCGTGATAAGGTTGATACGCCAGCCGGTAAGCACCCTGGCAGCGGCCAGCACATCCTGTTCGGTATAATTGGGATTGTTCTCTTTTCCGAGTGTGAATAGTTCCTGCAGCTCACGGGCATAGTTCTCATCAGGTGCGGTATCTGTGTTGAGATAGCCATTGAGATAGTTCAGCATGGCCAGGTCGATGGTTACGCCACGCACCAGTTGTTTGAAATTGCCTACCGCATATTGATGAAGCAGTAAATAATGACGGTAAGCGTAAATACCGTTCTGGTAGGTCATGGTCTCCGTAGCAAAATGATTATGCCAGAAAAGTGTCATTCTTTCTCCAATGCTGCGGTCCTGGTTGATCATGCGGCCTGTCAACCAGCTTTTCCAGGAATAGATCCTTTTCCTGTTGGCGGCATCATCTTCGCTGTGGGTATTTACCCAGGTGCTGCCGATAGGGATGGCAAGGTCGGGATCACCACCAGTTATTTCATCATTGTCGTAATTCTTTAAAGGAGCGTCCGGCACTGTTGCCGGTACATTGAGCAGGGTATCTACTGCCTGTGACATCGACATGCCTTTGAAATAATCGATGTCGTCTTTTGCAGCACCGAACATGGTGCGCTTCAGCAGGTGGGCTACTTCACTGGCTGACCAGGCGCCGGTATAGGGATTGAGGCCGGTATTGATCTGTCTTAAACCACTGAATGCAGTTGATGGGGAAGGATTGGTTTTTCTCTTCAGCGCGAAGAATTCTCTTCTGTCCATAGGTTCTTGTTTTGGGGTCGATCATGGTCGACAGGATATTGGCGAACTGCCGACAATAATTAACGGTAAATCCAAACAAAAATGCTGCCACTTGGGTAGAATTATGGACAAACAGGTAGATTTTCATTCGATTTCGTAAAAACACGCAGAGGAAAAGGTTAACAGGTTAATATGTTTAAAGGTTGACAAGAAGTTGCAGTATCGCGAACCCCTTGTCAACCTTTCAACTTGTAAACTTATCAACTACCCGATCATATCTAATTAATATTTTCTATTATACCAGCAATACCTTGTCCTCCGCCTACACAAGCTGTGACAATCCCATATTTCTTATTCAGTCTTTTCATATCATTCGTGATCTGGATCGTGAGCTTGCAACCGGTACATCCCAATGGATGGCCCAGTGCAATGGCGCCGCCATTGATGTTCACGATAGCAGGATCGAGTTCCAGTTTGCGGATCACGGCCAGTGCCTGCGAAGCGAATGCCTCATTCAATTCCACCAGGTCTATCTGCCCCAGGTTCATACCGGACTGCTTCAATACTTTCGGTACAGCTTCTACCGGCCCTATGCCCATGATACGGGGATGCACACCCGCAGATGCGCAGGCTACCAGCCTGGCGATCGGTTTGAGCCCGAGCTGGTTGACCAGCCTTTCACTCATCACGATCACGAAAGCTGCCCCGTCGGAGGTTTGGGAAGAATTGCCGGCAGTGACCGAGCCACCGGCGGCGAATACGGGTTTCAGTTTGGCCAATGCATCGAGACTGGTATCCGGACGGGGGCCTTCATCCGTGTCCACCACATAATTTTTCACTTTGCGTTTCCCTTTTTCATCGATGTAAACCTGTTCCACATTGATAGGTAAGATGCCGCTTTTGAAATAACCGTTCCGGATAGCATCCATCGCTTTCTTATGTGAATGGTATGAGAATTCGTCCTGGTCTTCACGGCTTACATTGTATTCTTTGGCAACCGCTTCGGCGGTGAGGCCCATGCTGAGATAATAATCGGGCTCCTCTTTGGCGATGGAATAGGCAGGCACTGTTTTCCACCCGGCCGTGGGCACCATGCTCATGCTCTCTGTGCCACCAGCCACGATACACTCGGCCTGCCCGGTGCGGATCTTGGCGGTTGCGATGGCGATGGTCTCCAGCCCCGATGCACAATAGCGGTTCACCGTCATGCCCGGCACATCGAACCCGAGTGCCCTGGCGGCGATGATCCTTCCTACCTGCAATCCTTGTTCCGCTTCGGGAACGGCATTGCCCACGATCACATCATCCACCATTTTGGGGTCCAGTTGCGGCACTGAGCCCACCAGTGATTTGATCACTTCAACGGCGAGGTCATCAGGGCGATAGAACCGGAATACACCTCTCTTCGATTTTCCGACTGCTGTCCGGTAACCGGCTACGATATAGGCTTCCTGCATATAATAAGATTTTGAAGTTCGAAGCAATGGTTGTTTATGCAACCTTCTTATCCAAAGTTAATGCTACATTTTCTTCCGGCAAAATAACCGTCCGTTAAAGTTGCACTATCTTCGCAAGCCGATATGTACCAGTTAATTCGTCAGTTCCTCTTCCTGTTCGATGCCGAAGCAGTGCATCATTTTTCCATGACTATCTTTCGTATTGCTTGTCGTATCCCCTGGATCAGGGATATGATCAGAAAAAGCAGCACGCCTTTCGGTCCGGGCCTGGCGACGGAATTCCTGGGTCTGCCCTTTTCCAACCCCATTGGATTGGCAGCAGGGTTCGATAAGAACGCGCTCTACCTTACAGAACTTGAAGCGTTGGGCTTCGGGTTCGTTGAGATCGGCACCGTTACGCCATTACCGCAGAAAGGAAACGATCAACCACGGTTATTCAGGTTGCCGAAAGATAAAGCCCTCATCAACCGGATGGGATTCAATAATGATGGTGTGAAGGTGGTGGCGGAGCGGTTGAGGAAATGGCGGGGAGCGAAAGAGTTGGCAGTTGGCAGTCGGCAGTCGGCAATTGGCAATACCTCAGCTAATACAGGCGCTTCAACATTGGACGGGAAGTCACAACTGCCAACTGCCAACTGCAAATTGCCCACTGCTCACTGCCAACTCATCATCGGCGGCAATATCGGTAAGAATAAACTGACCCCGAATGAAGATGCCTGGAAAGACTACGAGATATGCTTTCAGGAATTGTTCGATTGCGTGGATTATTTCGTGGTGAATGTGAGCTCGCCCAATACACCTGGTCTGCGGGCTTTACAGGAAAAGGATTCGCTGAGAAAGATACTTTCGCATTTGCAAATGATCAACCGGCAAAGGGGCCCCAAACCATTGCTGCTGAAAATAGCGCCCGACCTTAGTACCGAACAGATCGACGATGTGATCGACCTTGCCACGGAGATCCGGCTCGACGGACTGGTGGCAAGCAATACCACTATCAGCCGTGATCATTTGCTGACCCCGGCACAACGACTGGAGCAGATCGGGGCTGGTGGACTGAGCGGCAAGCCACTTACACAACGGTCGACCGATATTGTACGATATATCTCCCAAAAAACAAATGGCCAACTGCCACTCATTGCTTCGGGCGGCATCTTCACCGGGGCCGATGCACGCGAGAAGATCGACGCCGGGGGATCACTTGTACAGGTTTGGACAGGCTTCATTTATGAAGGCCCCGGCATCGTGAAGAAGATCTGTTCATCGATGAACGGTTGATCGACTTCCCCTATTTTTGCTGCACAAAAAAACCTTCCTGCATGGAACAATTATTCACTATCGATGCGTTGATCAGCTTACTCACACTGACCACCCTGGAAGTAGTGCTGGGGATCGACAATGTGATCTTTGTTTCCATCCTGATGGGCCGGCTGGAAAAAACAGAACAGCTCAAAGCGAGAAGGATCTGGATGATTGCCGGTATTGCCGTGCGCATCGCCCTGCTGATGGCCATCGGCTGGCTGGTAAAGAATGGCAATAAGGAATTGTTCGGGTTCATGATCAACGATGTTCATTACGGGTTCAACCTGCGCAACGTGATCATGTTCGCCGGCGGTATCTTCCTCCTGTACAAGACCGTAAAAGAGATCCATCATAAACTGGAAGGGGATGAAGAAAGTCTCCAGGCAAATACGAAAAAAGATTCTTTCGGGGCCATCATCGGGCAGATCATTGTAATAGATATGGTCTTCTCATTCGATAGTATCATCACAGCGGTCGGACTGGCACGCATCGTGACCGTGATGATCATTGCCGTGATCATTGCCATGATCATCATGTTCTTCTTCGCCGAAAAAATCTCCGGTTTCATTCACAAACATCCAACCCTGAAAATGCTGGCCCTGGCATTCCTGCTGATGGTTGGTTTCAGTTTGTTCTTCGAAGGTCTGGAACCTGTTCATCATAGCCATATCGACAAAGGATATATCTACTTCGCCATGGCTTTCTCCTTCGGTGTTGAAATGCTGAATATGTGGATGCGTAAGCGTGAGAAAAAACGTAACCCGGTTGAGCTGCGTGAACCCATATTGAAAGAAGAGAATAAGGGATAAATATATTTAACCACCTGGCCTCAATAACGCAGCAGCCACTACCCCGGCTGTTTCAGCCCTCAGTCTCGTTTCGCCCAAAGTAACTGCTTTGAATTTTCGTTCAAGCGCCAGTGTTATCTCGCTACTCGTAAAATCCCCTTCAGGGCCGATGAGGATTATAGATGAGGCCACCGATAGACCGGCTGCGCTGCTCAATGCCAGTTTCTCTTCTTCGGCGCAATGTGCAATAAATTTCTCCTCATACTTTGCAAGGTCTTCTTCGCGGAACAATTGTTGAAAGGTGATGGGTTGATGCAATACGGGAAGCCAGGCCTGCTGGCTCTGCAGCATGGCGCTGACCAGGATATTCTGCAGCCTGTCGTGCCGGAAATGTTGCCGTTCCGTGCGTTCACAGACCAGGGGAATGATCTCCCAAACTCCGATCTCCGTAGCTTTCTCCAGGAACCATTCAAAACGGCTGGCATTCTTGAGCAATGAGATGGCAATGCTCACTTTCCGCGCCGGCTGCCCGATATGTTGAATGGTATCGATCCTTACCCCGCACTTCTTCTTATGGTCATTGATGATGGCAGCCTGAAAAAGCGATCCCTTCCCATCGGCCAGTTGCACCATTGCCCCCACCTGCATACGCAACACCTGTACCACATGCCGTGAAGTTTCTTCGGAGAGGGTGATCACTTCATTTTCACCGGCCGGACTTTCAATATAAAATGTTGGAAGGCTCATGGATGCAATTTACGGTGCAATAGGGGCTATGCAAAGAAAAGGCCCCGGGTGTTCCGAAGCCTTTGATTGAAAGATAGCAACCTCAATATTTTTATCCGCTAGAATGGAGATTCATCATCTTCTCCGAAGGGCATATCGTTCATTTTGCTGCCTGCCTGGATATACAGCTTGGCGCCGCCTCCATCGGCCCCTTCGGTGGGTACCGGCTTCCAGTTGCCGCCTCCGCCTATACCGCCAAAATCATCTCCCTCCATTTCCATGAATTTCTGGATATGCAGCAGGGCCCGGAGCTTGATCGTTTCCAGTGAACCGTTACGGTGTTTGGCAATGCGTACATGCGTTTCGCCTTTATTGCTCTCGCCCATTTCATTGGCGGTGATATCATAGTATTCGGGCCTGTAAATGAACATGACCATGTCGGCATCCTGCTCGATAGCGCCGGATTCACGGAGATCGCTCAACTGAGGCATTTTATTCCCTTCTTTCCTCGTTTCAACAGCACGGCTCAACTGCGAGAGCGCAATGATGGGCACGCTCAGTTCCTTGGCCAGTTGTTTCAGGTTACGGGAGATCTGGCTGATCTCCTGCTCACGGTTGGTGTTCTTACCACCGCCTGCGCCGCTCATCAGTTGCAGGTAGTCGATAATGATCAACCCGATATTATGTTTGTTTTTCAAACGGCGGCATTTGGCGCGCAATTCAAAAATATTCAGGGCGGCAGTATCATCGATGAAAATAGGCGCCTGTGCAAGCTTCTGGATACCCTTGGCATACAATTGCTTCATCTCATGGTCTTCCATTTTACCACGGGCGATCTTTTCCAGCCAGATCTCGCTTTCGGCGGAAAGGATCCGCTGTACCAACTGGGCAGCGCTCATTTCAAGGCTGAACACGGCCACCGGCACGGCTTTAGCGCTGAGAGCCGCATTGCGGGCCAGGTTCAGGGCGAAGGCCGTTTTACCGACCGCAGGGCGGGCGGCCAGGATGATCAGGTCGGTATTCTGCCATCCGTAGGTCACTTTGTCGAGCGATGAAAAACCACTGGGCACACCGGTAATATCTTCATTGCGGTGGCGCATGTCTTCGATCCGCTGAACCGTCTTCACCAGTACGGAATCGATGCTGTCGAAGTTCTTGCGAAGGTGATTATTGGTGATCTCGAAGAGCTTGCTTTCTGCTTCATCGAGCAGGTCGAATACATCGGTACTGTCCTCATAGGAATCGCTGATGATCTCCCCGCTGATACGGATCAGTTCCCGCTGAATGAATTTCTGCAGAATGATCCGTGAATGGGCTTCGATATTGGCAGAGGAGACCACGGCGTTGGTAAGGCGGGTTACATAGTAGGGACCGCCCACCATTTCCAGTTCGCTTTTGCTTTTCAGCTCTTCGACCACGGTGAGGATATCGATAGGCTGGTTCTTCTGCTGAAGGCTTTGCATGGCCCGGTAGATCCGCTGGTGCGATTCCACATAGAAACACTCAGGCTTGAGGATCTCGATCACGGTATCGAAGGCGCTTTTCTCCAGCATGATGGCGCCCAGTACGGCCTCTTCCAGGTCCTTGGCCTGGGGGGGTACTTTCCCGTATACCATAGTGCTAAGGTCGATGGAGCCTTTACGGCGCGGCTTACGGTCTTTATTCAGGTTCGTTAATTCCATTCACAGGTACATAAATAGGTTAAACCATTGGTTTGAAATAGCCATTCGAACTACGGTTTTTCTTAGGTGAGGCGATAGTGGGTCATGCCACTTAATTGGATAATTCCAACCAATGACTTGCGGGTTAGTTTCCAGACTTGTGTTACGAAAATGTTACGACATGGTTATCGGAATGTTACCGCTTTAGTCAGGACGGCGAATATATAACCTGTGATCGTCCCGAAAAAAATTTTCTGTAACGAATATTTCATCACCCGCAATTCACGATGCCATCCACAGCATGGCCGGACTTATCCACAGTCTCAGGCCGGCTATCCCCAATTTACAAAAGTTTGGCACCCGTTCCCAAAAGAAATGCACACAGCTTGTGCGAAAGAATTTAAGCTTTAAAATTTGGTGAAAACAGTGGTAAAATGAGATACAGCCCGGTAGTGATTTTGCTTACACCCTGTAGGTAAAAATGCTTACCATATATGGATTTGAGGGCGGCGTTCATGCGGAAATAGCCGTCAACGCAAGTATTTCAGTCCCGGATCGTCAAAACAAGGAGTAGGATCCATTTGTTATAATAACGAAATTAGCAGCATCAGGCATGTTATGAGGGTATACCAGATAAAGCATTACGAAGTGCTTCTCAATGATGGACAGCCGAAGGGGCCTGCCCAGCTATATCCCTATGAGCTGCTCTGCAGCCGGCTTCTCACCATGAAAGCGCTTGCCCACTCCAACTGTATTGAAATAGCCAAACTACCTTCTTTCCGTTTCGAGCACAAGCCTGTACGCCTTGAACGCCTCCTTGGCGCTGAATCGCTCCCACCCTTTTGCTTTATGATCATCAAAAATTAACATTGTCCTGTTGGACCGGCTGGCCCTTTCCGATTTTTTTCGAATGGCATTCAAATATGAAAATTTTAGCGTCATTTTGTAAGATCGGCTGCCAATCGCCGACATATTTAAAAACTATGTACAATATGAGGAAACTTTTGGTTATCGTATCGTTCTTTACTGCAGGCGCAGTTCACGCGCAGTCCCTTACCCGCAAGGCTGCTTTCGCAAAAGGCCAGCAACTGGAGAAGACCACCGTCATGAAAATGAACATGAACATGGAAATGATGGGGCAGTCGCTCGAGATGGTCAATAACAATACCATGACTTCTCTCCTGGAAGTGAAAAATACCACCGATAAAGAGGTAGTCATCGCCAATACCATCAAGCGTATAGTGGCCCACGCCAGCAGTATGGGCCAGGAAATGGACTATGATTCCGACAAACCTGAAGATGCCAATAATGATATGGGTAAGATGATGGGCTCCAGCGTTGGCAAAACCAGCCATGTCACCATCGATAAAAAGGGGTTCGTGACAGCAAATGACGACTCTTCCCTGAACGAAGTGGCAAAGAAAGCAGGTGGTATGATGGGATTCGAGAATGGCGGCTTCGCATCGCCCAACAAGGTCGGGGCCAGTTTCGATGGTATTGGTAACCTGCCGGAAAAGCCCCTGAAGATCGGCGATACCTGGGCTGATTCCACTGTCGAAAAAAACTCCCCGAATAAAGTGGTCACCAATTATAAGCTGGTTGCTATCAATGGTGGCGAAGCTCAGATCGCCCTGGACGGCACTGTTGCCAAAACGATCGAAACGGAGCAAAGCGGCATGACCATGACGGTGACCATGAAAGGCAAAACAACGGGTACATACACCATGGACGTTGCTTCGGGGATCATCAGGAAAAGGAATATGCAACTGGATGCGACCGGATCAATGGAAATGGCCGGCCAGTCTATTCCTTATACCATGAAAATGACTTCTGAGGAAAACATAGCGAAAAAGTAAAATGATATACCAGGCTACTGGCCTGCCGTATCGGATTTAAGGACCCGGTCGAGCACTTTCTCCATGGCCTGTAACTGTTTTTCCATTTCACTCGATATAAGCGGCTGGTCTCCGGCCGCTTTTTGTTGGGTGGCATACCAGAGCACTACCATCGCTATATAATCCTGCATATCCTTACCGGCAAACTGGGTCTTGAATTCTATGATCTTGTCGTTGATCAGTTTGAGCGTTTTGCGGACCACTTCTTCATCCACAGGAGCGATGCGGATCCGGTAGGTGCGGTCGCCGATGACTACATTTATTGGAATTAATTGCTCCATTGCTTGCTAATTTGAAAAGTTTGTTCTAAGTTTATCCACACAGAATTCACAAAGGACGCACATTCATATTTTGGACTACAAAAGGATCGTTTTGGGTGGTTAAGGACAAGGCCGTATTCTATGATTTCAAACACCAAAACCAAGCGATTACCATGTTTGCAAAAGTAAAGTCGCCCGTCTTCATCGACGTACTGACACTCGAATTAGTAGCCCCCATCTGCTCCAGGCTCAGAGCCATTTTACGTGACGAAAAAGGTGCCGAATGCAGCCGGCTGGAAGCCAATGTTCCGAACGGCGATCAAACGGTTACCTGGAAAGGCCTCAACGATCTGCCCTACGGCGTCTATACCTTAGAGCTTTCCCAGGGAGAAGACGAACAGAAAATGCGATTAGTGAAAAGGGTTTGATACCTATTCGCTCAGCATGGCAATACACCGGTCTATTTCCCGGATGTATTGGTGCAGGCGCTTTTCAAGGTCTTTTTTGTCTTCATCGGTCAACTGGCCCGTAGCCATTCTCAACGCTGCTACCTTATTCTCCAGTTCCCCGATCTGCTTTGCCTGTGCCGCATCCCTCAGTTTATGTTCCTTCAGTTCTTTCTGTAACCGGTCATGGTCTTTCTGCAACGATTGATATTGCTGCAATACCTGCTGCAACTTGTCGTGGACCCGTTTCCATGATTGCTCTGGCTGCGACATGACAAACAATTTTTATCATTTTTCCCGCCTTCCTGCTATTTCCTGATCTCGGCTTTCAGGTCTTTTTCCAACGCGTCCATGATCTTGCCCATCATGGCATCGATCTCTTTATCGGTTAGCGTCTTTTCTTCATCCAGGAACGTAAAACTGACGGCGAGCGATTTCTTGCCGGCCCCGATCTTATCGCTTTCGAATACATCGAACAATTGCAGGGCCCGCAGCTTATCGACCTTTGCTTTCTTTACGGCCGTTTCCACATCGGCATAAGGCAGGGCCTTGGGCACTACCATTGCCAGATCGCGGTAAACAGGTAATTGTTTAGGGAGCTCTTTTACGGTGAGGGTTTCTTTGGCTATGCGTTTCAGGATGCCTTCCCAATCGAAATCGGCGAAGAATACGGGCTGTTTGCAATCGAATCTCTTCAGCTCGGCAGGAGCTATTGCTCCCATCTCCACGATCACATCATTGCCCTGCTTCACCTGGAGTATGTTGGCCATTTTGGAATGATAGGCAGCTTCGCCGGTGGCAGTGATCGACCAGGTAAGCTTGTTCAAACCGGTCAATTGCAATATCCTTGCCACGATCCCTTTGAGATAGTAGATATCTGCCGGTTTTCCTTTTGTTTTCCAGGAATCTTCCTGCACGCTGCCCGTTATGTAAAGGCAAAGATATTCATGTTCTTCATATTTGCCCGGGCCGCCAGTCTTATATGTTTTGCCGAACTCGAAGAATTGCAGGTCGGCATTCTTACGGTTCAGGTTATAGGAAATGGCTTCCAGCCCGGTCTCCAGCATGGAGGGGCGCATGATATTATGTACGACGCTCAGGTTATTGAGCAATCTCACTGCACCGGAAAGATCGGCCTCATCGAAATATGCCGCATTGGTGATGGAATTGGTGAATATTTCATTGAAGCCAAGTGCGGCCAGGTAGTTCGATGTTTTCTCCCGGTAATTATACCTGAACCTGTCAGTTTCCACGGAGGGGGAGATGGTGATGGCGGCAGGGATCTCGATATTATCGAGCCCATCGATCCGCATGATCTCTTCCACTACATCTGCCTGCATGGTGATATCCGGTTTCCAGTAAGGAGCAGCTACCCAGAGATCGTCCATTCCTTCCTTGATCACCTCGAATCCCAGGCTGGTAAGGATCTTTTTTACGGCGTCGAAATGATAGTTCTTGCCACTCAGTTTGCGCAGGAAGTGATATTTCAGTTGAACGGACGCCTTCTCTATGGGATCGGGATAGATGTCTACGATATCGGAAGCGATCTCACCGCCTGCCAGTTCTTTGATAAGCATGGCGGCCCTTTTCAGGACATTCGCGGTATTGCTGATATCGATGGTCTTCTCGAACCGTACGGCTGCATCGGTGCGCAATCCATGACGGAAGGATGTTTTGCGGATATCCACCGGGTTGAACCAGGCGCTTTCCAGGAAGATGTTTTTGGTGTCTTCAGATACACCGCTGTGCAGCCCGCCGAAAACGCCGGCAATACAGATGCCTTTCCCTTCCCCATCGCAGATCATGAGGTCTTCACTGCTGAGCTTTCTTTCTTTTTCGTCGAGCGTAACGAATGGGGTGCCTTCGGGCAGATTTTTGACGATGACCTTTCCCTTGAGAGCGTTGGCATCGAAAGCATGCAGGGGTTGACCTGTTTCATGCAATATATAATTGGTGATATCGACTATGTTGTTGATGGGTCGCTGGCCGATGGAACGGAGTTTGTCCTGCAACCATTGCGGGCTCTCCTTCACCGTTATATTGGAGATGCTGATACCGCTGTACCGCTGGCAGGCATTCCTGTTCTCCACCACTACGGAGATGGGCAGGGTGTTATTATCTGCCTTGAAATTATTGGTGGTGGGGATCTTTACGCGACTGTCTTTCTTGTCATGGTGGGTAAGATACGCGCAAACATCGCGGGCCACGCCGATATGGCTCATGGCATCCATGTGGTTGGGGGTGATGCCGATCTCGAAGGTCCAGTCAGTATATAATTTGAAATAGCTGGCGGCAGGCGTGCCCACCTTCACTTCATTGGGCAATATGAGAATGCCTGCATGGTCGTCACTGATACCGATCTCATCTTCTGCGCAGATCATACCCTGACTTTCCACACCACGGATCTTTGCCACTTTCATAGTGAGCGGTGCTCCGTTCCTGGGGTAGATGGTTGTGCCTACAGGCGCTACGATCACTTTCTGCCCGGCAGCCACATTCGGTGCGCCGCAAACGATCTGCAGCGGGCTTCCATGACCGATACTGACCGTGGTGACCGATAATTTATCTGCATTGGGATGTTTTTCGCAGGTGAGCACTTCGCCGATCACTAAACCCTGCAGTCCTCCTTTCAGGCTTTCATATCGTTCGAGGCTTTCCACTTCCAGTCCGACAGCCGTCAGGATCTTACTCAATCTTTCAGGTTCGATCGATGCCGGCAGGTATTCCTGTAACCAATTGTAAGAAATAGTCATTCGTAAATGTAAAGTTTGTTGTTACTAGCGTAATTCCGGCAAAGATAAAGGATTGAGGAGTTTTTTCGGGTGTTACAGAAGGTTCCAGCCAATGGCGGTATTCACGGCTTTCTTGATGGCCCCGATCGCTGCATTGAGAGCATTCTCGACGGCGATCAGTCCTAACCCTTCTACGGCCAGCAGTACGGTGCGGTAAGAATTTTTCTGGATCTGGATATGAAGTAGCGCTTCATCCTTCGTGATCTTATCCTGTTTTTTTAGCTTTTCGATCATCAGCAGGTTCTGTGCAAAGTTCTTGCTCTCTTTTTCAACAAAGGGCTTTACTTCTTTCCAGTACCCTTCCAGAATCGGTTTGGTAGCGTTCAGCATGTCTTTGGCAAGTGCAGCGAGATTGAGGCTCATAAAGGTTTAATTTGATAAGTGAGCATGATTATTTTAGTCCGGCCCTGGTCTTCAGCGCCATCACGAATTTGAACATGGCCGTGTACTGGGTCTCGAAGGCGCTTTTGAGCAATCGTACATCGTTGACGGAGAGCAGTCCGTTGGGTTTGTTGCGATGCAGTGAATCCATGAGGTTGATATTCTCATCCAGCAGATCGAGCATTCCGATCATGGGTTTATTCTTTTCTACGGCATTGTTGCGGATGCGCAAGGTGGTGGCGTCTGTTTTCAGGTCAATATAAAATTGTTGCTGGTTCTTATACTTCAACTCTTCGGCATTGGGATTGAATTCCGATTTCACGAAGAAAGCTGTTGTTTTTTGTTGCATTTGTGAAAGGACCTTGTCGGTAACTTCATCATAGGACGATAACAAAGTTACTTTACAGGCAACCAGGAGAAGTACCATCAACCACAGTAAGCCATAGCCTTTTTTAATGGGGAGTGCAGACTTCATTGGGATATTCTTTACCGTAAAAATATAACCAATTATTGGTTATGTAACTAAGGCAAACACTTAGTTGAAAGAGATCTTTCAAAAAAATAATAAGGCCCTCTCCTACATGGAGAGGGCCTTATCGGATCTATGAGCATTGTAAATATCAATTTAAAAGCGCTGCCAGTTTCTTCTCCAGGTCTTCACCTCTCAGGTTCTTGCCAATGATCTTTCCCTGGGGGTCGAGCAAGAGGTTCTGGGGAATGGCTTTGATACCATATTGCAAGGCCACGGCATTCTTCCAGTATTGCAGGTCGCTCACATGTGTCCACGTGAGGTTATCATCATGAATGGCTTTCACCCATTTATCCTGTGCACCGGGCCTGTCGAGCGATACACCGAGGATTTGGAATCCTTTCTCTTTATAACGCTGAAAAGCTTTTACCACGTTGGGGTTCTCGGCACGGCAGGGACCACACCAACTGGCCCAGAAATCGATCAGCAGGTATTTGCCTTTGAAAGAGGAGAGGGCAACCGGTTTGCCCAGGGTATCGTTCTGCGTGAACTCCATGGCATAGCTGCCCACGGCTGTTTTTTTGGCGATATCGATCATTTCGCCGATGGATTTGCCGCTGAAGGTGTTCTTGGATTGTTCGGAAAGCAGGTTGAAAAGGGGTTCAACCTTTGCCACGTCGATATCCCATCCTGCATAAGTTTTCAGGGCGTATACGGCCATCGGTGAAGAAGGGTTCGCCTTTACATAAGTGGCATATACTTTATCTTTCATCTCATCATTCACGGCATCGATCTGCGCTTCTATCTTGTCCATCTCTGCCTGGTCTTTTTTAGTCCTTGCTTCACCATACGATTTATACAGGTCTTTCAGGCGGCCATCGAAAGCTTTGGCCTGCTCATTCAGTTTAGTGAATTCATCATGCGCTTTGGAGCCGGTAAGGGTAATATTGCTGAAGGAATCCACACTATGGGCCTTGAGCTTGCCGGGTTGGAGGTATACGCCTGTCATATCACGCCTGTAGGATGGGGGTTTGATCTTTCCGTCGGTCCCTGCAGGATGGGATATCCAGATATTCGCCAGCACGGGTTCATTCAGTTGGCCGCTGAAACTATATTTGCCCTTTTGGGGAAGGGCACTATCTTTTTTGTTTTCCCCATCCACTGAATAGGATAAATATACCCAGGAAGCAGTATCGGAGATCTTGCTCAGATCACCCTGCAAAGTGAATTTGCCGTCTTTTTTTTGAGCTGTTGCCTGCAGGGTTACAAGCGTGGCAGCTACCAGAAAAATCCTTTTCATGATCAAAACTTGTTTTTTGGTTTGGAATATACCGGAACGTCCAATAAGATAGAGGGGAATGATATCAGAGCCCGGGTAGAATACAATATTAAGCGTAAATTAGAATGGTCAACTCCCGCTCGTAACAATTCACCCACCCGAAAGTTGCGACATGTTTCGTATTTTCCCCCTGGAATCCGGAAATGCTTGTTGATTTTCCGTACTTTCGCGCATTCACCTCACGTATGGACAATTCACTATACATAGAGAGGATACATAATATGGTAGAACTATTAAAACTATTGAAACACAATGGAACTGAATACTTTAAGCTATATAATCGGAGGACTTGCGCTGCTGATCGGCATTGTAGCGGGTAAATTCATTTTTGCCAAAGACACGAAACGCAAGCTGGATGAGGCCGAACACCAGGCCAAAAAGACCCTCTCCGACGCCCAGACCAACGCCGAAAACCTGAAAAAAGAAAAACTCCTCGAAGCCAAAGAAAAATTTGTACAACTGAAGGCTGAACATGATAAAGAGGTAATGGAGCGCAACCGGAAGATCAATGAAGGAGAAAGCAGGATCAGGCAGAAGGAACAGTCCGTGAACCAGAAAATAGATCAGCTCGAAAAGCAGGTAAAAGAGAACGATGCCATTAAAGATAACCTCAACCGTCAGATAGAGGTAGTGAACATGAAACGGACGGAGCTGGAAAAACACCAGGAAGAACATATCCGCCGCCTCGAAAAAATTGCCGGCCTCACCGCAGAAGAAGCCAAATCACAACTCGTAGAAAGCCTCAAGCACGAAGCCCACACCCAGGCACTGGCCATGCAGCAGGAGATCATCGACGACGTAAAACAAAAGGCCAATAAAGAAGCCCGCAAGATCATCATCCAATCCATTCAACGCACTGCCGCTGAACAGGCCATCGAAAACTCCATCACGGTGTTCAACCTCGAAAGCGACGAGATCAAGGGCCAGATCATCGGCCGGGAAGGCCGCAATATCAGGGCCATTGAAGCCGCTACCGGGGTAGACCTGATCGTTGACGATACCCCTGAGGCCATCATCCTCTCCTCCTTCGATCCTCTTCGCCGGGAGATCGCCAGGCTGAGCCTTCAGCGCCTCGTGGCCGACGGCCGTATCCACCCTGCCCGCATCGAGGAAGTGGTGGAAAAGACCCGCCGCCAGATCGAGGAGCAGGTTATGGAGATTGGTGAAAGGACCGTGATCGAATTGGGTATCCATGGTCTTCATAAGGAACTGGTAAGGATCGTGGGCAAGATGCGTTTTCGCTCTTCCTATGGTCAGAACCTGCTGATGCACAGCCGTGAAGTGGCCAATCTGTGTGGTATCATGGCCGCTGAACTGGGACTGAACCCCAAGCTGGCCAAACGCGCCGGCCTCCTGCACGATATCGGGAAGGTGCCCGATGAGGAAACGGAACTGAGCCATGCCCTTCTTGGCGCCAAGCTCGCTGAAAAATATGGTGAGAACCCTGCCGTGGTGAATGCCATCGGGGCCCACCACGATGAAATGGAAATGCAATATGTGATCTCTCCCATCGTTCAGGCTTGTGACGCCATCAGTGGCGCCAGGCCCGGGGCCCGCAGGGAGATCATGCAACAATATCTGCAGCGGATCAAGGAACTGGAAAACCTGGCCCTGGGCTACCAGGGGGTTGAAAAAGCCTATGCCATCCAGGCCGGCCGTGAGCTGCGGGTGATCGTTGAGGCTGAGAAGGTTTCCGATGCGGATTCCGATAAGCTGTCGTTCGAGATCGCCCAGAAGATCCAGACGGAAATGACCTACCCCGGACAGATCAAGGTAACGGTGATCCGCGAAAAACGGGCCGTAAACGTAGCCAGATAAGAGCGAAGGGCAGAAATATTGCCCCAATAATTACGAAATCCAATTTTTTACCATACCTTTGCCTCCCTTAAAATTAGAAGTCATGAGCGCTGCAGTTCAATATGTACACGAACAGTTGACCGGAAAAAAAGAGTTCCCGAAGTTCAAAGCCGGTGATAATATCACTGTCAACTATAAGATCATTGAAGGTGGAAAAGAACGTATCCAGAGCTTCCGTGGTGATGTGATCAAACGCCAGGGTACTGCTCAAACCGCTACCTTCACCGTTCGTAAGATCTCCGATGGTATAGGTGTGGAAAGGACTTTCCCGCTCTATTCGCCCAATATCGATTCCATTGAACTGAACAAGACAGGTCTTGTTCGCCGTGCAAAACTGTACTTCCTGCGTGAGCGCAGTGGTAAGAGCGCCCGGATCAAGGAAAAACGCGTTATCACAGCAGAGGCCTAAGCCGGCTGTATCTTGTATACAACTTATTTATAGCACGATCCGCCCCGAATGTATTCGGGGCGGATCGTGTTTTTTAGGTGCTTTGTATCCGGTTTGTTAATCGCAAGTAAAAGAAGTACTCCAAAGCAAACTATAGGCAATTTGCCTTGTCAAATCTTCGTTTTGCTTTGGTAAAAGCTGTAATTTCGTAGTTCAACAAGAAAACAGAATATCATGCAGTTGTTAAATGCTAATTTTCTAATGCTCTCGATGCCGGGAGGTACAGAGTGGATCCTCATTATCCTGGCAGTGCTGATCCTGTTCGGAGGCCGTAAGATCCCTGAATTCATGAGAGGTATCGGACGTGGTATCCGCGAATTCAATGATGCAAAAAGCAATGTGAAGAAAGAGATCGAGGATGGTATGAACGAAAAAGAAAATAAAGCCGCTTCTTAATCCTTCTCACGGTCACACAGGCTTTCATCCCGGGCTTCCGGGTGGATGGGTAACCGTTTTGGTCCTCAAAACCGGTAACAAAGATTGTATAAATACAGCTCAATAGCACAATATCACGCTGAACTGCTGAATGGTACTGCTTCCTGTGCAACCACTGTTCAGCATTTTTTGCATGCTATCGATTCACATCAACGGTTAAACGCTTTTACCCATGTATTTGCCGAAGAGGCCCTGCAACAGGCAAAGCAACTGGATGCGGAGCGCCAGGCAGGGAAGCCCCTGCGCAAATTACATGGTGTAGTGGTGGCCATCAAGGATGTGATCTGTTATAAAGACCATCCCGTTTCCGCTGCTTCGCGTATCCTTCAGGGTTTCAGTTCACTCTACAATGCTACGGCCGTTGAAAGATTGCTGGCGGAAGGCGCCATCATCATCGGTTCCACCAATTGCGATGAGTTCGCCATGGGCTCCACCAACGAGAACTCTTCGGTGGGGAAAGTGCTCAATGCCCTCGATGAGACCCGGGTGCCGGGCGGTTCGTCGGGTGGGTCGGCAGTGGCTGTACAGGCCGGACTTTGTATGGTGAGCCTGGGCAGCGATACAGGCGGATCGGTACGCCAGCCGGCAGATTTTTGCGGAGTGGTAGGGCTCAAACCCACTTATGGCCGCGTGTCCCGCTATGGCCTCATAGCCTATGCTTCTTCCTTCGACCAGATCGGGATCTTCGGCACCCATGTGCCCGATGTGGCCCTGGTGCTCGAAGTGATTGCCGGGGCCGATGAATTCGACAGCACTGCTTCCATGGAAGCAGCGCCTGCCGCCGTCGGGGTGACGGACACCCTTCAGAAACCCCTTCGGATAGCATATTTCAGGGAAGCGCTGGAAAGTCCGGCGCTCGACCAGGAGATCAGGGCCTCCATTTATGGCCTGATCGACAGGTTGAAGGCCGATGGGCATACGGTAGAACCGGTCGAGTTCGAATATCTCGACTATATCGTTCCTACCTATTATGTGCTCACCACGGCCGAGGCATCGTCCAATTTGTCCCGTTTTGATGGCGTAAAATACGGCTACCGGGCAAATGTGGATAAAAAAATGGATTTAACGGATTTTTACAAGCGCAGCCGGTCTGACGGTTTCGGCTGGGAAGTTAAACGTCGTATAATGCTCGGGACTTTTGTTTTAAGCGCGGGCTATTACGATGCGTACTTTACGAAGGCTCAGCAGGTACGTCAACGACTGGTAGAAAAGACCAACCTGGTATTCAAGAACTTCGATACACTCATCCTTCCAACGGCCCCCTCCACGGCCTTCAAGCTCGGCGAAAAGATGGAAGACCCCATCGCCATGTACCTGGCTGACATTTTTACAGTTTTTTCCAATCTTACCGGTATTCCCGGGGTATCAATCCCGCTTTTTTGGCACAGTAATGGCATGCCTTATGGGTTGCAGATTATGACGAACCGATTTTGCGAATTATCTTTGCTGCAGGTATCCCACCAGTGGATGCAGCGGTACAGACACGCCGGTTAACATGAAAAGCCCAAACTCTCGACCCCCGGAATACTCTGCACCGATTTTTATTTCCCTCCTATCCTATTAAAAACATCATCCGTTTAATCCATACCTGAAGGGTCGCATTATTGTGTTAATACAAACGATGATGAAACGAAAACTTTTAATTGCCGGCCTGTTTTGCCTGGTTTGGATCTCTATGACTTCTGCAACGGGAGGTGGTAAGAAGAAAACTACCACCGGGACCTCCAAAGCGGCGGTCAAGGGTCCTAAAGGCAAAAAAGCCAACAGTTTTACTCTACAGAGCAGCCTGCTGTCGCCCGCAAGAGCGACCGATTCGACCGAGCCCAACGTGGGGTTCAGCGAACTGTTCGATGAAGCCAACGCCAACTCGAACGTACGCCTCAATCCCCGGGCCATCGCCTTCGTGGAGGATTATATGGAGAAACATAGCGAAGACCTCCTCGAAATGAAGGAATGGGGAAGGCCCTATTTCAATATGATGGACGGCATCCTGAGCAAATACGGGTTGCCCACAGAATTGAAATACCTGGCTGTTATCGAATCCAAATTGAAACGTACGGCCGTTTCCTGGGCCGGCGCCGTTGGCCCCTGGCAGTTTATGCCCGAAACAGCCCGCCTCATGGGCCTGAAAGTGACCCGTTACAAGGACGAGCGTACCGACTATTTTAAGAGCACCCATGCTGCGGCCAGGTACCTGCGCGATCTGTATACGGAATTCGGCGACTGGCTCCTGGTGATCGCTGCGTACAATGGGGGACCTTCCAATGTGTACAGTGCCATCCGCAAAAGTGGTAGCCGGAATTTCTGGAACCTGCAGTATTACCTGCCGGCTGAATCCCGTACTCACGTAAAGAAATTCATCGGCACCCATTATGTGTTTGAAGGAGGCGGCAGTGTCACCACGCTTACCAAGGCTGAGGCCACCGCCCAGATGGGGGTAACGGCCACTTATCTACTGAACAGGAAATTGAGCACGGAAGAGCAAAACAATGCCAGGAGCGTAACAGTTTCCGGTAAATACCATTCCTCCATTATCGCAAAGAACGTGATGATGGATATGAATACCTTCAACCGTTACAATCCGGATTTCGATAAGAAGATGGCCAGCGCAGACAATGCTTATGAGCTCAAACTGCCTGTAGACAAGATGGACCTCTTCATGGCCAATAAATACATTATCCTGAATGAATCCGTTCAGTTGTTGCTGAGCGGTTCTACCGTTTCGGCAGGCACAGGAAAATAAGCAGAACCAATTTCAAATACAATACAAAAGAGCTGCTCCCGGGAGCGGCTCTTTTATTTTCAATATTTCAGCTTAATACTTTTTTGATAGCTGCTGCTTTCAACAGGCATTCTTCATATTCCTTTTCGGGATCGCTGTAGAAGGTAATTCCCGAGCCTGCCTGAAAGGAAAGATAGCGGGAAGCTGCATTGTACATGATACTCCTGATCACCACATTGAAATCGAAATCGCCATCAGGGGTAATATAACCTACAGCTCCTGAAAATATTCCCCGTTTCGTTTGCTCGTATTGTTCGATCAGTTCCATCACTCTTTTTTTCGGGGCGCCCGTCATGGAGCCCATGGGAAAACTGGCCTGGATGGCTTTTACGAAATGCAGGTCGGGCCGCAATTGCCCGCTCACTGTCGAGATCATCTGGTGTACCTGGGGAAAACTGTATATCCCGAAAAGCTCATCCACCTGTACGGTACCTTCCCGGCAAACCATGGACAGGTCATTTCGGACCAGGTCAACCACCATCACATTTTCAGAACGGTCTTTGGCGCTATTGAACAACAAGGCCCTATTCCGGTCGTCTTCCTGATGGTTGCTGGTATTCCGCTGCCAGGTGCCTTTGATGGGCTGGGAAAAAAGTGTATCGCCTTCTTTTTTAAGATACCGCTCGGGGCTGGCGCAAAGCAGGTACCTGTCATCAAGTTTATAGAAGGCCGCGAATGGATTGGGAGAGGCAGCGCTGAGGTCGAGGTAAACAGAAAGGGGGTCGATCAGGGCATCGGTTGCATAGAATTCCTGGCAGAAATTGATCTCATAACAATCTCCCCGGAGGATATGCTGTCGCAACTGCTGAATGATCTCGATATATGTTGCTTTCGGAATGCGGTTCCTGATCTCGATGGGTGCATGGCTGGCCGATATGTTGACTGGAACAGAACGGGTGATTGCCCGGTAGATCTCTTCATGGCTATTGCCGCAAAGGCCGATCCTCATTTCACGATCATTCAATTGCACGAGTATTTCCGGAACAAAAAAGAAAAGATCGGGAAAACCGATCCCGTCGGGATGTGAGCTTGCAGTAGGGAAATATCCGTTCTTGAGATCGTAACCGAGATGGCCGAACAGCCAGTCCTGGTGCGTTTCGCATAGGTATTGCAGTTGGTCGAATGCTGACCCGGCACTGGCGGTGAGCGTATGGAGCGTCCCTGCGGCCAGCAGGCATTCATAGCTATGGTGTGAACCCTGATATTGCTGGTTATCCAAAAAACTACAAATGCTGAACCGGTTAGCCCAGCTCAACATTTGTAATTTTGTTTGCTTGAAATCAGTTATGGGAAACGAAGTGAAGCTTCTGTTCACATTTTCAGCATTGAAAGCGAATCGCAACAACTAATCGACCATCCATTAGAAATCATCCTCATCGTCATCGAATCCTCTGTCGTTGAAAAGGTCCATGTCCTTGAATTCGTCATCAAGGCCGAGATCATCCTCCTCCTCTTTTCCACCTTTTTTGGATCCGCCTGTACCTGCGGCTTTTTTGGTCTTTGATTTTGGTAAATCAAATTCTTCAAAGTCAGGATCCCATTCCTCTTCTTCTTCGGGTTTATCCCAATCATCCACTTCATCATCTTCGATGTCGTCGTCATCATCGTCGTCATCGTCATCATCTTTTTTAGAAGATGCCTTGCTTCCTTTTTTGGAAGCCTTCGGCGTTTCTACCTCATCATCTTCAAGATCATCATCCTCATCATCTTCCTCCTTCTTTTTAGGCTTGGAAGAAGTTTTCTTTGGATCTTCCTTAGAAGACTTTGGTGCAGAGCTTCCGCCGGTCTTTTTTTCCTTGTCAGATTTTGCTGCCATTGTCTGGTAAGATTGTGCTGTAAAATTTCAGCGAAGTTTTTAATTCGCCAAACTTTTTTTGAAAAAATTTTTATGATAAAAATAGCTGTCGCTCCCGCTATCATTAAATCCTTGCCTAACAATACAAAATCCTGTTTGCCTGCTGTAGTTCATGAAAGTAAGATACATAAGGACATTAAACAAACAAATCTTTTGCCTACGAAAACTACTAAATTTTCTTGAATTTATTCATCGCTGAACAGGTGGTGCCGATATGCAGGATCAGGCTATCAAACTACTGAATTTCTATCAATTGGTCACGCCCCGGGCCATTGGATATATAAGCCACTTTTACACCAAGGTATTCGTTGATAAAGGCAACGTATTGTTTCATGACAGCAGGTAATGATCCGGCTGACTGTAAGGCAGTGATATCTGTTTTCCAGCCTTTGAATGATTTCAATTCCGGCTCTACCGTTACTCTCGTCAACTGGAAAGGCACCTGGTCCACCTTCTTACCATTAACCAGGTAAGAAGTACATACTTTCAGTTCGTCGAACGCATCCAGCACATCGGCCTTGGTCATCACCAGTTTGGTGACACCATTCACCATACAGGCGAAATTGAGGGCTACCAGGTCGATCCATCCGCAACGGCGGGGACGGCCGGTAGTAGCGCCGAATTCGTTGCCGATCTTACGCAATTCTTCACCGGCAGCATCATGAAGCTCTGTGGGGAATGGGCCACCGCCAACACGGGTGCAATAGGCTTTCGTTACACCGATCACATCGCGGATCTTTTGCGGGGGCACGCCAAGGCCGGTACAAACGCCGGCACTGATAGTATTGGAAGAAGTAACAAAGGGGAAAGTACCGAAATCCACATCCAGCATACTGCCCTGTGCGCCTTCCGCCAGTACTTTTTTACCCTGCCTGATCCTGTCGTTGATAAAATACTCGCCGTTCACGATCTTGAATTCCTTCATGAACTCGAGCGCTTCAAAAAACTCTTCTTCCCAGGCCGAAATATCTTCATGGAAATTGAGGCTGTCGAGCAGCTTCTGATGTTTCAGGCGGAGTTTGATGTATTGTGTGGTGAAGCTCTTGTCGAGCAGGTCACCCACCCGAAGGCCATTGCGGCCTGTTTTGTCCATATAAGCAGGCCCGATCCCTTTGAGCGTGGAGCCGATCTTTTCAGTGCCTTTCGACAGCTCGGAAGCTTTATCGAGGGCACGATGGGTAGGAAGGATCAGGTGCGTTCTTTCCGAGATGTACAGGTTCTTCCGGTAATCGACACCAAAAGACCGGATGGTGTCACATTCCCTTTTCAGGGTCACCGGATCGAGCACAACCCCGTTCCCGATCAGGTTGGTGGTATTTTCATGAAAGATGCCGGAGGGTACTTGGTGCAATACTACTTTCTTATCGTTCACATAGAGCGTATGCCCGGCATTAGGGCCACCCTGGAAGCGGGCAATGATATCATAATGGGGAGCAAAATAATCTACGATTTTTCCTTTCCCTTCATCGCCCCATTGGAGGCCTAATAATACATCAACCATTGATTAGAAGTTTGAGTGAGATTCGGTTGTGAAAACGGGGGCAAAAATAGGGGAATGTTGAGAGGTATACAAGTTGAAATGTTGACAGGTTAAAAAGTTGACAAGTTGATACGTGAATGGATCCCCGGATCAGGGTCATATCCTTATCAACCTGTCAACTTTTTAACCTGTCAACATCTAATAAATAACCTGCCAACCCGATACACTAATTGCCTTCTGTCAGCGGCCGCGGGAACCTGTCCCATACATCATCCCCTGCCCTGTCGATCGGGAGTTGGTTCAGAAGGCCGTAACGGCGTATATCTACCCAGCGATGCCCTTCGAAATAGAGAGAATACCTGCGTTGATAGAGCATTTCAGTAGCGAGCGCCGCTTGTGTAACAGCGCCGGCATAGGCCGCAAGGTTGTGGCTGGTACGTATCCTGTTGATGGCCACAACAGCATCTGGCAGTTGATTCAGTTGGACCTTTGCTTCCGCATAGATCAGGATCAGCTCTTCATTGCGGACAATGGGAATGGGATCAGTGCTCGACCTGTATACCCATACATCCCTGTTGCTGGTGAGGCCGTTCTGGGAAGCGGCCTGAGCGCGTAAAGTTGCTTTGCCGATCCTGTCATCTCCTGCAAGGATGTCTGCTGCATAACTTGGATGCGCCACTCTTATCTCGCCATTTTGGTTCTGCCCTACGAAAGCCAGGTTCAACTGATCATTGGGACCGGTGGAATAAACATGGAATACGCCATTGTTGAAAGAGCCATTCAGGTCGAAGAAAGATTCATTCAAAGCTGTCAATGCCGGGGCCCATTGCTGCCTGTAAACAGCTACCCGTGCGGCCAGCGCCCTGTTGAATTTAATGAGGCCGGCAGCATCCGTATAAGCACCAAAACCCGACGATAATTTGAAAACGATATCAGCACCCGTCAGATCCGCTTTCGCATCATCCAGCAATCCCGCGATAGCTGTGAGCGATTCGGGATAACCCATGAAAGGGCCCAGGTTATCGGGATTTTCCACATCGATCCGCACACCGTTGATATAGGTCAGGTTCAGGTTCAGCAACAGCTCATACGCTTTGATCGTTTTCGCAAATCCGGTGTACCCTTTCTTTTGCGCAGCCGACACGGAGGTGGAATTGGTAGCGCCCTGGATGAGGATATTACAATTCTTCACCACCCTGTATCTTGAATTCCAGGAATTGGTGAGGTAAAATGTATTGTTGTTGAGCGTACTGCTCCCCGCGCCCAGCAGGTCGGTGGTATAACGGGGCTCGGAACCTGCAAAGCGGTACATCTCCCGGCCAATTACACCCGTTGCGTCCAGGTAGAAGTCGAGGTTATTACGCATACCTGCTTCTGTTCCCACCACAACGGTATTCAATTCCAGTCTGCTGGGATTCTTCGAGAGCTGTTCGAGACTGGGGCCGTTCAGGCTCCCGATCTCTTTCTTGCAGGAAGGCAACGAGACCGATAGCAGGGCAAGACCGGCGATATATATATTGACTATCTTTTTCATCTTTTAATTTTTTGATGGTTATTTTAGAAATCAACCAATAAATGGAAGGTGGCACGTTTGGACGCAGGGTAAGGCATTACATCCACATTCGTGGAGAAGCCGGTGCCGAAGTTGGATACTTCAGGATCGTATCCCCTGTATTTCGTGCTGGTAAAATAATTATTGGCGGATATGCCTACCCGTAAGCCCTTGATGAAATTCACCGGCATATTGGTGAAGGTATAATAGAGCCCGATCTCACGCAATCTCAGGTAGCTGGCATCCTGCACAAAACCACGGGCCGATCCTGAAAAGAACTGTGCAAGCCTGTCGGGCCCTTTTTTACTGGTGCCATTTTTAGTTGGATCATCATAATCCGGGCTGGTGCCTCCCAGGTCGGTGAGGAGTTCGCTCAGGTTGATATTGTCGCCCCCATTCTTCCAGTGCAACAAAAAGCGCAGGCTGAAATTTTTCAGGAAAGTGATCTCGTTGAACCAGTTCATCTGGAATTTGGGCTCTGCATCCCCGAGTGGCACAGCCACATCGGGATTTCCGTCTGTGCCCACGATCTGTGTGGCTGATTTACCCTCTTCGATCTTGAAGGTCCCCAGTGAGGTACCGAATACACCTAACTGGACCGGCGCGATATTCAGTTTCGTGACCTTTGAACGGTTGAGCCAGAAGTTGACAACGGTATTCCAGCGTATATCCTTGTTGGAGACCGGTTGAGCGTTCAGGCTCAGCTCCACGCCCCTGTTCCGCAGATCGCCGGCATTCACGAATTCATTGGCGAACCCGGTAGAGCCTGCTGTTGGACGTTGCAACAGGAAGTCCGATATCTTTTTCTCATATACAGTAAAGGAGAAATTCAGTTTGCTTTTCAACAGGCTGAAATCCACACCGGCTTCCAGTTCCGATGTTCTTTCCGGTTTAATGGTGGGAGTACCTCTCAGGGTATTGGGCAATAAACCTGTATTGCCGCCGATATTGAAGATCGACATAATGGCGAACTTACTACCGGGTGCCGGGAAGTTACCGGCCTGTCCATAAGCGGCGCGTACTTTCAGGTTATCGAAGAAACTGTTCTTCATGAAATCCATCCGGGTCAGGTTCCATGAAACACCTGCTTTGGGGTAGATATAATATTTTTCGGCGTCGCCGTTATTGGTCGATCTGTCGAAACGAACACCACCTGTAAGCGTGATGGCATCCATGATCGTTGCCTCTTCCTGGAAGAAGATGCCGTTATCCTGGAATTTATTGCGGAGCTGTGTAGCGGTCAATGCACTTCCCAGGTCGACATTGGTTTGACCGGCCACCAGTTTGGTGGCGATGTTCAGGATATTATCGAAATCACCATTCTCCTGCGTGATGCCGGCTGAAGTGGTGAGCGCCAGATTTTCAGAGGCGTTGAAATTATTGACCAGTGAGAGAATGAAGTTGGTATTGAGGTTCTTGGCGAATCCCTGGATCGACGTTCCCTGGTTCACCGCCTGGAACTGGAGCTCATTGGGAAAGAGGGCAGTTGTTTTGAAATTGTAGAAATCAAATCCGCCACGGCCCACAAAGCGGGTGATGGACTTCTCCGATTTCTGAAAGATGGCATCCAGTGTAACCCCTGTCATGAAACGGTCGACCGCTTCATTATTGGTCATCAGGTCCCTTGTCTGGATCGGGTTCGACGAGCTGTAACTGTTGTTGGGATAGTTACCCAATGCATCCGCATGCAGATCGGTAAAACCCGGTGTGGAAGACAGGGCCACGCCGAATGTAACGGAGTTGTTATCGTTATTGGTCAACCCCCGATCGGCGGAAGAATTGATATAATTGGTGGCCACACCGATCTTGACATTATCACTGATCCTATGATCGATGTTCAGGCGCACACTGTTATTGCGATAGCCTGTTCTTTTAATGATCCCCTGTTCATCTTTCTGTGAAGCTGAAAAGAAGAAGCTGGTCCTTTCATTGCCGCCGGTGACACTGACGTTCGTGTTGCGGGTAAGCCCTGTTTGACCGTACATTTCTTTTTCGTAATCGAAAATTTTCCCGGCGGCTTTGGCTGCATTGAATTCTGCTTTGATGGCGGCACGACGCGCAGCATTGCTTCCGCCCAGGTCTTCTGCTGTGGCTTCGGTGAAGGTTCGGGTCCCCAGGAATTTCCTGGCTTTCACAAAACCGATGTCCTGCGAAACGCTCACCCTTGTCCTCCCCGATCTGCCACGTTTGGTGGTGATGATCACCACCCCGGCAGCGGCTTTCGATCCGTAGATGGCCGCAGCAGACGCCCCTTTAAGGATCTCTACATTTTCAATATCCTCCGGGCGCAGGTCGGCGATACGATTGGAGGGATTGTCCTGGTTGGAAGAATTACCACCTCTGGCCGCAGCGGTCACGAAGTTGAGACCGGCCGGTGTGGCCGTGTTGTCGAGGAATACCCCATCCACCACAAAAAGCGGTTGTGTATTGCCGAAAAATGAGGTAACACCACGAAGTTTTACCGAAATGCCGCCGCCGGGAGCGCCGGAGTTGGCATTGATCAGTGCGCCAGGCACTTTACCATTGAGGGCAGCATCGAAAGTCTGTGCAGGTGCAGTACCTGCCAGGTCCCTGTTTGAAATGGTAGCGACTGCATTGGCCAGGTTCCTTCTCTTTACACTGGTGGCCAAACCGGTCACCACAACTTCATCGAGACGGCCTACGTCTTCAACAAGCTTAACGGACAGCGCGTACGAATTGCTGTTTGCCTTAATTGTTTGCGTTTTATAACCTACTGAGCTGATCTCGAGTTCGCCGCCTTTGGAAGGGACCGTGATGCTGAAGCGGCCGGCGGCATCTGTGGCAGTACCGATGTTCGAGTTCTTTAGTTTGACGGAGACACCTGCAAGCGGATTGTTATTGGCATCCGTGACAGTGCCGGTGACGCTGATCTGAGCCCATAGCAGCGTCGGCAGTGCTGAATAAAACATGGCAAGCACTGCTAGTTTGAGCAACTTTCTCATGTTAGTGTGACTTTTTGTTTGATAAAATGTGTTTGCAAAAGGATCCATAGCCAGGCAAGGATCTGCCTGGACTATATTTTTAAGCTACGGATAGTGAGGGAGGGGGTTGGGGCAAGTCGGATTGGAAGCAGGTACTAGGTCACTTTTTTTAGGATAGGTAGCATGTCGGTTTGGTTTTTTGATTGATGGAATATGTTTCAAAAGGATCTCACATTAAGACAAAACTAAGCGGTCCTAAGCTGCTTTGAATATTCGTGGAGAATGTTCAGTGTAGGCCAGTTCTATTGAAATGTGCAGATACTAAGTTATAAAAAAAGCGAGGAGTGAAAAAGAGTATAAGGAGAAAAGGAGGGATTTGCAGGTTTTTGCGTGCAACGCCATCGCTGTTATTGTTCGGTATCGTAGCGGTCTACCGTTTCAATGCCTGGTAATCTCTTGAGCCTGTCGACAAGTTCTTCGAGCTCTTCCTTATCGTGCACGTACACCCTGATATTACCATGGAACAATCCTTCTTTAGCTTCGATGGTCATGGCGGCGATATTGATCTTCATTTCACCGGAGATGAGGTTGGTGATCTTGTGAATGACGCCTACATCATCGAGCCCTACGATCTTGAGACCGGTAAGGAAGGATATCTCTTTATTCTTCGCCCATTTGGTTTTTACTACCCGGTGTCCATAGTTCGACAGGAGCCTGGTGGCATTGGGACAATTGGTGCGGTGGATGGTAAGTCCTTTACCTGTTGTAACGAATCCGAAAACATCATCGCCCGGAATGGGCTTACAACAATTGGCCAGTGTATAGACGATCTTGTCACTGCTTTCCCCGAAGATGATCAGTTCGGTATCTTTCTTGGAGATGGGAGAGATAGTGCCATCGGGTTTGGGTTCCACCAATACTTTCAGCGGTTTGGGCGGTTCCAGTTTGTCGCCCAATAAGTGAAAATCTTTCAGCTCTTTCAGGTCGAGGGCCTTGATGGAGACCTGGTAGTAGAGATCGAGCGGTGAAGATAGTTTATAGAAGGCCGTTAGTACATCGACGTTGTGCTGGTTGAATGCTGCTCCGAAATTTTCCATTTTCCGTTGGAGCATGTATTTACCGTCCTCGGCCACTTTCCGTTTATCTTCTTTGAGTGCGTCCTTGATCTTGCTCTTTGCCTTGGCGGTCACTACGATATTCAGCCAGTCTTCCGTTGGCTTTTGTTTGGCGGAGGTGATGATCTCCACCTGATCACCGCTGCGGAGCTTATGGCTGATGGGCACCAGTTTATGGTTCACTTTGGCGCCGATACATTGTGATCCTACCATACTGTGAATGGAGAAGGCAAAATCAAGTGCTGTGGAATTTACCGGAAGCATTTTTACATCGCCCTTGGGGGTATATACATAGATCTCCTCTGCGAGGAAGCTGGTCTTGAAGTCCTGGAGGAAATCGATGGAATCGCTATCCTGGTTGTTCAATACTTCGCGGATCTGCTGGAACCATTTATCGAAGCGGCTTTCATCGGTAGCGCCTTCTTTATACTTCCAGTGGGCGGCCAGGCCTTTTTCAGCGATCTCATTCATTCTTTTGGTACGGATCTGCACTTCCACCCATTTACCCTGAGGGCCCATCACCGTGGTATGCAGGGCTTCATACCCATTCGATTTGGGATTGCTGAGCCAGTCGCGCAATCTTTCCGGCGCCGGTGTATATTCATCCGTAATGAATGAATATACTTTCCAGCACGCCTCTTTTTCTTTTTCAGGTGTGGTATTCAGGATCACCCGGATTGCGAAGAGATCATACACTTCTTCAAAGGCCACTCCTTTTTTCTTCATCTTGTTCCAGATGGAGTGAATGCTTTTGGGACGGCCATACAATTCGAATTCGAACCCACTTTTCTCCAGTTTTTCTTTGATAGGTTTGACGAATTCGTTTATATACCTCGATCGTTCCCTTTTTGTTTCAGCCAGTTTGCGGGCGATCTCTCTGTATGCTTCGGGTTCGAGGTATTTCATGGCCAGGTCTTCCAGCTCTGTCTTGATATTATAAAGGCCCATGCGGTGCGAAAGCGGGGCATATACATACACTGTCTCCGAGGCGATCTTCAATTGTTTTTCGCGCTTCATGCTGTCGAGCGTGCGCATATTATGAAGGCGGTCCGACAGTTTGATCAGGATCACCCGTGGATCATCCGTGAGTGTCAGCAATATCTTTTTGAAATTCTCTGCCTGCTGCGAAGCATTTACATCGATCACATTGGCGATCTTGGTAAGCCCATCCACGATCCTGGCGATCTCGCTTCCAAATTCACGTTCGATGTCTTCGAGAGTAATATCAGTGTCCTCTACTGTATCATGAAGAAGGGCGCAGATGGTGGAGCGCACGCCCAGTCCGATCTCTTCCACACAGATCCGGGCCACGGCCAAAGGATGGAGAATATAGGGTTCACCACTTTTCCGGCGCATGGTCTTATGGGCATCGGCGGCCATCTCGAAGGCGTTGCGCACGAGTTCCTTATCGCCGGGTTTCAGTTTAGGTTTCAGTGATCTCAACAATGCACGGTATTCCCTCAGGATCAGCTTCTTTTCCTGGTCGTCGTTCAGATTATATTTCGGTAATGCTGCTACAGTTGCCATACCCTACGAATTTACATAAAAGAAAGTGTTTTCGGGTTTTCGACCAAATCTCCCTACTTTTGCCCTCCTTCATAACCAGCTATAACACAGGAATTGAAGGAAACATGCGCATGTGGCGTAATTGGTAGCCGCGCCAGACTTAGGATCTGGTGGAGTGATCCGTGGGGGTTCGAGTCCCTCCATGCGCACGAAGACTAAATTTCTCAGATCGGAGATTCACAACAAAAAGGCAGTGATCCCTAATAAATGAATCACTGCCTTTTTATTTGATAAATACTAAGTGACTGTATTGAGATCGCTAGGGTGTCTGAGGAACTCGCTGGTTTTTATTGCCGCTCATCGTATACCAGAAGCACGTCGAATACAAAATCATCAGCAACTACAATTCCTTGTAAAGAAATATCCACCTGCAACGGATATTCATATTGATAAACAGTACGATTCATAATGGTGTCAGGGATAACAATAGGATTATTCATTGTAAATACCGGCTGAAATAGGTATGGATGATTAAGCGCGGGCAGCGAGAATTGCATTGAGTTGGATATCCCTTTTCTGCTGGTACATACAATAGATACATACAATCCCTGACGGTACAGCTTTTCAACCCATTCATCGGGTTGCACCCATTCAAACAAAGGTGTGAGAACAATCTTTTTGATTGTACGACTACTGCCTGGGTGAACCAACTGAAAAGTATGTGCAAATTCTTTTTTCCCAAGTTTGAGCATGCGATCGAGTTGGGTTACCAATCTGGGTTTGGCGGTATAGTGAGTGCCCGCTCCGCTCCCATGCCGGATCAGTAAACCAGAGGTGACCATAGCGGCCACATCTTTTTTGACAGTAGGTAATGAAAGTCCGAGTTTAACGGCGATTTCACCTGTGCGTGCTCCGGCATGATGTTCAACATACATCCGGATCTGCTTGATACGGGGTGAAATAAAATTGTCTTCCGTTTTTTCTTCCAGTTTTTGCATTAGCTGCTGCTGGATATTGGACAGGCAATCGGTAAAGAAGAGAACCCAGGAATAGATATTTTCTCCTGGACGGTGACGCTGGCATTCTATCAGCACTTTGTAATATTCCGTCTTGCGGTGTTCAACCTCATGTTCAAAACTGACGTATTCGACCCAGCCATATCCCTCCTTTAATAGCAACAACGTGCTGAGCAGGCGACTAAGGCGGCCATTGCCGTCCTGGAAAGGGTGTATACTTAAAAAATCATATACAAATGCAGCGGTTCGTACCAGCGGATGTTCTTCTTTTTCCCGATTGTACCACTCTACTAATCTGCGCATGGCTTCTTCTGTTGCCCATCCAGGTGCCGTAGTATCAAAAATGATATATTTACTACCATCAGGATGTTTTGCCTCTACTGAATTAGATAACTGCTTATATCCCCCTTTGTGCCAGTCGTCTTTTGTACTATACTTCAAGAGTACATTGTGCAGCGATTTCAATGTGCTTTCAGATATTGGCATGTCCTGATAAGCTTCCGAGATTAGGTCAAGAGCTTCGAAATAACCAATCACTTCCTGCTGATCCCTCTCTTCCAGTTTTTCGATTTTGAGATTGCCGATCAGTACCTTGACTTCCTCGTCGGTCATTTTCGACCCTTCTATGCGTGTCGAAGCGCCAACGCTTCGAACTGTGGCGATCGATTTAAGTTGCTTTAGGGTTTGCCCTTCCGATTTAATAATACCCTTCCATTCCCCACCGAAACGGTCAATTTGGCTTAACTGATTGATTAACTTCCAATTAATCTCTATTTGAAAGGTATGCAGCATTGATCGATATACGATTAGATACGCAAATATCCGATTTTTATTTGAAAAGGCAACCCTTTATACGATCAGATACGAGAATATCCGAAAATAAAGATTTAAAAACCTTATAGTGCGTGATAGGTAAGAGGATCTGATAAATCTCCAATAAAAATGACCTTCCGATTAGATGAGCAACTTGTTCACTTATGATCAGCATCCGGAAATATAAGCCCCCGGCAATTTCTTATACATTTTGTTCGGTTTCTGCAATCCTCAGCCTGCAAATGCCTTCTGCAATTCCGCCAGATCGAATTTCTTCATCTTCAGGAATGACCTGGTAACACGTTCCGTTTTTTTCTTATCCGGGTCGAGGAGCATTTTTGAAAGTTGTATAGGGTTCACCTGCCATGCTACGCCGAATTTATCTTTCAGCCATCCGCATTGTACCTCCTCTCCGCCTGCTGTGAGCTTATCCCAGTAAAAATCTATTTCCTTTTGCGTTTCGCACTGGACCATCATCGAGATCGCATCATTGAAAGAGAACTGATGCGGAAAAGCACTGTCCATAGCCATGAATGTTTGTCCGGCCAGTTTGAACTGCGCATGGTTCACAGTGCCTTCGGGCTCGTTTCCTCCCGGGCCATATTTGAGCATTCCCGTGATCGATGAATCATCGAAAATGGAAGTATAAAAATGGATGGCTTCTTCTGCCCTGCCATGTTGCTCATTTGCAAAAAGGAATGAAGGAGTGATCTTTTGTCCGGTGTCCGATATCTTACCGAATGCGATCTGCCAGGAAAGGCCATAGCGGTCCTGGACCCATCCGTATTTTTCACTCCAATCGTACTTATCAAGGGGCATCAACACCATTCCACCCGCTGAAAGATGTCCCCAGAGCTTATCCGTTTCTGCCTCCGTTTCGCATACTACAAAATAGGAAATGGAGGGATTGAACTTGAAGAGCGGGCCCCCATTCAGACCGCAGAACTCCTGGCCGCTTAACGTGAAGTCAACAGTCATGACCGAACCTTCGGGCCGCTGATGAATGTCAAATCCTTCTTTCCCATAGCGGGTGATATGATCTATGTGCGAATCCGGAAAGATGGAAGTGTAAAATTTTGCTGCTTCCTCTGCCTGGTCATCGAACCAAAGGCTGCTTACAATGCGTTGTTTGATAGCCATAGTCATTGAATTAAGATGTTTAAAAATATCGGTTGGATCTATTTTCTGAATGCCAACCCTGCTGCTGTCAAAGCTTTTCGGAGCTTTGGCATGGAAGAGGGTCCCATTCCGTGAAAGGCCAGCACCTCTTTTTCACTGAAAGCCGACAATTGCTTCAGGGTCGTTATCCCATGATGTTCCAGCGCACGCCGCGCCGGTGAGGCAAGCAGAGATAATAATCCATCCTGTGGTTTGCGTTCCTGTTCACAAGTGGGGCAGGTAGGACAGTCGCTGCTTTTATAATAGGTATGCCCCTGGGGGCAGGTCCTGAGACTTCCTTTGCTTGTAGTCATAATACCGTTTCTATTCTTACCGTAAAACTAGGACTTTAAACCAGCCACGACGGGGGCAAATGCGGCTTTTTAGAGGGGCAATTGCGTAGCGGACATTCATTAACGAATTCTATTCAAGGCAGAAGATCGTCTACTCGTCAAAGAAAATTCATAGCCGCTGTCCTTCACGTTAGCTTTGTTTCAAATCATCATTGTATGAAACTTAAAATACTTCATCTTGCCTGCATTTTCCATATCGTCAATATGCTTTCGTATGGGCAGAGTAATGGAATACCTGCAAAAAGAATGCCCGGGGAATGGCCCGCATACGGCAATGATGCCGGTGGTAGGCGGTATTCACCGCTGAACCAGGTGAACGACAGGAATGTAGCGAAGCTCACAGTGGCCTGGACTTACAGAACAGGTGAATTGAAAACCTACGAAGGCACCAATGCCATCAGCAAGGCAGCCTTCGAGGCCACACCGATCATGATCGGGAAGACGCTTTATTTCAGTACACCGTCAGACCGTGTATTCGCCATCGATGCAGCAAGCGGAAAAGAGCGATGGATTTATGATCCGAAAGTAGACCTGCATCAGCAGTATTCGGAAATAACTTCCAGGGGAGTAGCAGCATGGCCTTCAGGCAATACTTCTTCCCCAAACAGATCTCCGCAAAGGATATTTATTGCCACGATCGACGGCCGGCTGATTGCGCTGGACGCTAAAACAGGTATCCCTATTCCTTCATTCGGACAGCATGGTAGCGTGAATTTAAGAACAGGGTCGCAAGAGGATGTAAGTGTCACTTCTCCTCCTGCTATTATCGGCAATATGGTGATAGTGGGATCATCGATGGGCGATAATCAGCGGTTCGATTATCCACCCGGTGTTGTAAAAGCCTTCGATGCATTATCCGGAGAATTGAAGTGGAGCTGGAATCCCATTCCCACCGATTCAACCGACAAGGCATGGAGAACATGGAACGGACCGAAGGCGCACAAAGCAGGCGCCGCCAATGCCTGGGCGCCCATTTCGGTTGATGCTGAGCGTGATCTCGTATTCATTCCCACGAGTTGTCCAAGCCCCGATTATTACGGCGGAGAGCGGCTGGGACAAAATCTGTATGGCAACTCATTGGTGGCACTGCGGGCCTCTACCGGGAAAATGGTCTGGTACTACCAGGTAGTACATCACGATCTGTGGGATTATGATATTGCTGCACAACCACTATTGACAGACATCAACAAGGATGGAAAAAGAATCCCTGCGGTAGTAGTAGGTACAAAAATGGGGCACCTGTTCATCCTCCATCGTGAAACCGGCAAACCCTTATTTCCTGTTGAAGAAAGGACTGTTCCTGCTTCCGACATTGCGGGTGAAACAGCATCCCTCACGCAACCATTTCCCGTTTTGCCGGCACCGTTAGGTATTCAAAGTATTTCAGCAAAAGATGCCTGGGGGCCCACTGAAAAAGACCGGGAAGAAACCGCTAAAAGAATTGCACAATTCATCAATAAAGGCATCTTCACTCCACCCAGTGAGAATGGTTCCATCATGACCCCCGGAAATGCAGGAGGCATCCATTGGGGAGGTATGTGCTTTGACCCGGAAAGGTCTTTATTGATCACCAATATCAATTTGCTGCCTGCCATCATACGTATGCTGCCCCGTGAAAAATTAAAAGACATGGAAAACACCCACAAGGACCTGATCAGGGCAGAAACAGGTTTGCAGAGAGGAACACCTTATGTGATGAAGAGAGATTATCTTTTTAGGATCGACAGCAATGAGGTGATCATGCAAACCAAACCACCATGGGGCACACTGGTAGCAGTAGACCTCAGCACAGGGATGAAGAAATGGGAAGTGCCACTGGGCTATATGCTCGACCCTGTAAAATACCCGGGTGCTGAAAAATGGGGCTCGCTGAATTTCGGTGGAGCGATCGCCACTGCCGGCAACCTGGTATTCGTAGCGGCTAGTCGCGATGGCCATCTGCGCGCATTCGACACCAGAACAGGGAAGGAATTGTGGAAATACATGCTGCCTGCAGGCGGGCAGGCCACTCCCATGACCTATGCAGTCGACAAAAAACAATACATCGTGATAGCAGCAGGCGGGCATGGAAAATTCGCCACCAAACAGGGAGACTATGTGATAGCCTTTTCTTTGCAGGAGCAATAGACCAGGCAAAGGAGCTTTGCGCCTCATCCGCCTTTGCCCCTAATATGGTAACTTTATGGAAACTTCATTTTATGCAGCATATCCTTGTTCCGGTAGACTTTTCCGCCGTATCCCGCAATGCGGCGATATACGCAGCAGAATTGGCCAAACTCTTTAAAGCCCGCCTCCTGCTTTTTCATGCATATATGTTGCCCACACCGGTGAGTGAGGTGCCCTACGTAATGGTCACCGCCGATGAGATGCAGAAAGAAAATGAAACCTATATCCGGAAAGAGGCTGAGCATCTTCATGGCACTTATGGCATCGAAGTGGAATGGCTGGTGCGTATCGGTATTGCTTCCGATGAAGTAAGAGAGCTGGTCAAAGAGAAGGGTATCGACATGGTGGTCATGGGCATGAAAGGAGCGGGCGGGCTGGACAAGATCATCGGCAGCACCACCACCAACGTGATCCGTAAAGTGAAAGTGCCTGTACTCATTATTCCACACGATGCCAGCTATACCTCCGTAAAGCATATCACCTATGCCAGCGACTTCAGCGATAAGACCCAGATCGAACTGTTCAAACCCCTGCTGGAACTGGCCGAACTATTCCAGGCCAAGATCCATATACTGCATGTACAACGGCCTCATGAACCGGTGAAAGCCGATGAGCTGGTAAGTGCCCGTACCAATGCAGACATATTCGCCAGCCGCGACCACGAGTTTGTTACCATTCAGGATCAATCCATTACACATGGCATTCATGAATATCTTCAGCACCACTCCAGCGATCTGCTGGCCATGATCGCCCACCGGCACAGCTTCTTTGAAAGGGTATTCTCCAAAAGCTATACCGCGGCCATGGCCTATGAGACCCGGATCCCTTTGCTTGTTTTGCATGATCAGGAATAGCGCTTTTTCCCTACCTTTGCACCCCAATTAAAAAAAGTATTATGGCAACCGTTACCAGAGAGAATATAGGGCTGCTGAATGACAGGATCACTGTAAAAGTAGCAAAGGAAGACTACCTGCCTTCTTTTGAAAAAGCGCTGAAAAACTATAGCAAGAATGCTAATATACCGGGCTTCCGCAAAGGAATGGTACCTGCCGGCATGATCAAAAAAATGCATGGCCAGTCCGTTTTTACCGACGAAGTACTGAGGACCGTCGAGAAGGAACTCACGAATTATATGACCAACGAGAAGCTGGAGATCTTTGCCCAACCTCTCCCATTGTCCGAGAATGATCCCCGCCAGATCAATATGAACAATCCTTCCGATTATGCATTCGCCTTTGAAGTTGGATTGAAACCTGATTTCGCGGTGGCCGAACTTTCAAAAGAAAAAGTAACGCGTTACAAAGTGACTGTTACCGAAGAAATGATCAATGAGGAAGTAGACCGCCTGCGTATGCGCCACGGTAAGATGACAGAGCCCGAAACTGTTTCCGGCGACGACAACGTGCTGAACATAACATTCATTGAAAGCGATGCCGCCGGCAATGAAGTAGAAAATGGCGTAAAAAAAGACAATTCACTGCTGGTAAAATATTTCACTGAAAGCTACCGCAAGAACCTGCTGGACAAAAAGAAAGACGACAGCGTAGTATTGCAATTGAACAGCGCCTTCGATGAAAAAGAAAGGGAATGGATCCTGAATGACCTCGGGTTCGATAAACACGACAAGGCTGCCGGCGATAAATATTTCAAGCTCGTGATCACCAAGGTGGGTTTCGTGGAAAAAGCGGAGTTCAATGAGGAGTTCTACAAAGCAGCCTTCCCCGGCAAGGAGATCGGGTCTGAAGAAGACTTCCGCCAGGCAGTGAAAAATGAGATCCAGGCTTACTGGGACAAACAGGCCGGCAACCACATGCAGCACGAAGTTTACCATGTGCTGCTCGATCATACGAAGATCGAATTCCCTGAATCATTTCTCAAACGCTGGATCCAGCAGGGTGGTGAGCAAGCTAAAACTGAGCAACAGGCAGAGCAGGAATTTCCCGGCTTCGCCAACCAGTTGAAGTGGACACTGATCACCGATAAGATCGTTCGTGAGAACAATATAGAAGTGAAGCCGGAAGACATCCAGGCTTTTGCCAAACAACAGTTGTTCGGTTATATGGGTATGAATGCCATGGACGAGGAACAACCCTGGATCGCTGAATATGTGAACCGCATGATGCAGGACAGGAAATTCGTGGAAGATGCTTATCACCGCATTCAAACAGAGAAAGTGTTCGAATGGGCCGAAGGACAAGTGAAAGCTACTGAAAAGCCTGTGAGCGTTGATGAGTTCACCAAAGAACTGGAAAAACATCAGCATCATCACCATTAATAGAAAGTAGCTCTATAGATCGTATTTAAGGCCGGCGTACGCCGGCCTTATTGTTTGTTGGCAATACATTTAAATACTAACGTAAATGAATATGCTATTTTTTGAATAATTGTTTATATTAGCCGTTCACCAACCAGGCAGTCCTGTAAGGAGCAGGAATGGATACTTCAATTTTAAAACTGCCAGGTGAACGGGAAAATTTGTCAAAGAAATATTGATCTGTGTTATGAAAGGGTGTATGAATCCGCCAGTGGCGGATTCGTCGACCTGCATCCGCTTCATGGGGAAGATGAGTTGTGGGAAAATCTGGAAGCAGGTAAGATACTGTCAGACCATGGATTTAAGGTCGAATTATTGCCGACGTTGCATGCAGAAGAAAAAGAGCTGAGAAATAAATGGCTTCCTGATATATTCGAAAATAAAAACCCTGATGTCAGGATTAACGGTTGCCTTATCGGAGATTTTAAACGTCCTGATAAAACAACCCAGGTAAAAAGATCAACCATCAAAAGAAATATTCATAGTGCGGGGCTGCAAAAGGTAGATATTGCGATCATCAATCTCTCAGATAGACATTATACAGTTCAGGATGTAAAAAAGGGCGTAGTCGGGTGCTTGCAACCAGACAGAAACAGAAGTCTCCGATCCGTTTGGATCATCACCAATAAAAAGAACTTGTTTTGTGTCGACAGGGAGATTGTGTTTGATGATTCGATATATGAAGCACTCAATGATCTCTAAAAACAGGCAGGGCAATTACCCTGTCAAGAGTAATTGCCCCGCTGCGGAGGCCTCAGGTCGCAACCCGAGACGAGACAAAGGTAACAAAGTTTTTTCTACTTATAGTCAATTTGGATTTGGCTGGTATTTTTCTTAATTATGATCAATTCTATATGGTTATTGCGAATAAACAATACTAAAAAACAGGCAGGGCAATTACCCTGTTAAGAGCAATTGCCCTGCTGCGGAGTCCTCGGGTCGCAACCCAAAGCACCACAAAAATATAAAACAAATTCTAAATAAGTAACTCAATACAAAATTCTTCAACCTTAATTATCCGCCATCAACCTGAGTGCTTTTGCATCCATCTTCTAAACTCTTCCCCTCCTCCCTCTGCCAAATATTCCCTCCAATTCCACCCTTTCTTCCACTCCCTGCTCATTTTTGTGGCAAAATGTCCGTTTTTTTTAGTAGCACGGTATTTGGTTTCTCAAATGACTTAAATTGCTAACTAAATCAATAGGAATACGTTATGAATCTTGGAAAAGAATTCGAGCAATATGCTGTGAAACACAGGGGCATTTCCAGCAATACCCTCCACGCTTATCAAAAATATGAAGTCACCAATCTCACCCCTAATATCATCGAAGAACGCCCGATGAACGTGGCCGTGATGGACGTATACAGCCGCCTCATGATGGACCGCATCATTTTCCTCGGCTATCCCATCAATGATGAGGTGGCCAATATCGTAACGGCACAGATGCTGTTCCTCGAAAGCACCGACCGCTCCAGGGATATCCAGATGTATATCAACTCTCCCGGTGGCAGCGTTTATTCAGGGCTCGGCGTTTATGATACCATGCAGTATATCACCCCCGATGTGTCTACCATTTGTATAGGTATGGCCGCTTCCATGTCTGCCATCCTCTTGTGCGCCGGCACGAAGGGCAAACGTACTGCACTTAAACATAGCCGTATCATGCTGCACCAGCCCAGCGGCGCCATCGGCGGACAAGCCAGCGATATCGAGATCACAGTGAACGAGATCAAAAAGATCAAGAAAAACCTGTACGATATCATCTCCTTCCATACCGGCAAAACACCCAAACAGGTGGAGAAGGACTGCGACCGTGACTACTGGCTTACTTCAGAAGAATCGAAAGAATATGGATTGGTGGATGAAGTATTGCTGATCAATCCCAGAAAAGAGAAAAAAGATTAAGCTAAAGGAAAGTAAGAGAGAAAGAGTACAATAACCATAAACGAATTCAAAATGTATCCACACAATAACTATAATTATCGCAATAAGCCATTCCGGATGGACGATGAAGAAGAGGAAAAAGAAGAACAACCCAAATCGGACCTGATGATGTTCAGCAAGAAGCTGGAACAGTATTTTTTCGATACACGCAGTATCTATCTGTGGGGCGTGGTGGATGATAAGTCTGCCAAGGATATCACCACTAAAATGTTACTCCTCGATGCAGACAAGCCCGGAGAAGATATCAAATTTTATATCAATAGCCCCGGTGGCGTTGTTACCAGCGGCATGGTGATCTATGATACTATGAGAATGCTGAAAAGCCCGGTGAGCACGATTTGTATGGGACTGGCAGCAAGTATGGGCTCTATCCTCCTCAGCGGCGGTGTGAAAGGGAAACGCTTTATCTATCCGCACGGCGAAGTGATGATCCACCAGCCAAGTCTGGGTGGACATATCCAGGGTGTGAGCGCCGACCTCGAGATCCAGGCCAAACAAACCAAACGTGTGAAAGAGATCGGGGCAAGGATACTGGCAGAGAATTGTGGAAAGAAGCCAGAACAGATCATGAAAGACTTCGACCGCGACTACTGGATGGATGCCAAAGAAGCCCTTGAATACGGTATCGTCGATAAAATAACCGAGAAGCTCTAATTTCCTGGCTGTCAACGGGAAAAGGCACTACTCCTTCCCGTACGTACTTTAATGACCATGATAGCGTTTTTAATTGGGATTTGGAAGCCCATTTAGATACCTTTGCAATCAGAGATCAGAAACTAATTATGGCAAAAACAACCTTGCATTGCTCTTTCTGTGGCCGTAGCCGCGATGAAGTGAAAATTCTCATTGCAGGCCAGGAAGGACATATCTGCGAAAATTGTGTGGAGCATGCCCAGGAGATCATTGAACAGGAATTGATGATCCGCAACGAATCTGCACCCGCCTCCCCTTCTTTTAAACTGAATGTCAAGAAACCGGTCGAGATCAAACGCTTCCTCGATGAATACGTGATCGGGCAGGATGATGCCAAGAAAGTACTGGCAGTGGCCGTTTACAATCACTATAAACGCCTGCAGCAAAAAAATACCGAGAATGATGTGGATATCGAGAAGAGCAATATCGTGATGGTGGGCGAAACCGGTACGGGTAAAACCCTGCTGGCAAAGACCATCGCCAAATTGCTCAATGTGCCATTCGCTATCGTGGATGCCACCGTGTTCACAGAAGCAGGTTATGTAGGCGAAGATGTGGAAAGCATCCTCACCAGGCTTCTGCAGGTTTGCAATTACGATGTGCCTGCTGCAGAAAGAGGTATCGTTTATATCGACGAGATAGATAAGATTGCCCGGAAAGGCGATAATCCTTCCATTACCCGCGATGTAAGCGGTGAAGGTGTACAACAAGGTTTGCTTAAACTCCTCGAAGGCACGGATGTGCTGGTACCACCACAGGGAGGCCGTAAACACCCGGAACAAAAACTGATCAAGATCAATACGCAGAATATCCTGTTCATCTGCGGCGGCGCCTTCGACGGGATCGATCGCGTGATCGCCCGCCGGGTGAACACCAATGCCATCGGTTTCAATGTGAACAAGGAATTGCAGGAGCAGATGAAAAAGAACTTACTGCAATACATCAATGCAACCGACCTCAAATCATTCGGACTGATCCCCGAATTGTTAGGCCGTTTGCCGGTGGTGACACACCTGAACCCACTGGACAAATCGACCCTGCGTTCCATCCTCACGGAGCCCAAGAACGCATTGATCAAACAATACAGGAAACTGTTCGAGCTGGAAGGCATCCAGCTTACCGTAGATGAAGATGTGCTTGATTTCCTTGTCGACAAAGCGATCGAATACAAGCTGGGGGCAAGAGGGTTGAGAAGCATTTGTGAGAGCATTCTCACCGATGCCATGTTCGAACTTCCATCAGCCAAGCAGACTGTATTCCATGTTACGCTCGAGTATGCACAAAAGAAATTCGACAAGAGCAAGATGAGCCTCCTGAAAGTGGCGTAACAGGAAGTCGCGGAAAAGTATTTATCATTCTTCCAATAGAAATGCTGAGTAATTCGCTCAGCATTTTTTGTGATCGATCTGTTTATTCAACTTTCAAACTCAACGATATGAAAGAACTTATTGAAAAATTGATGGCTGAAGGATTAACGGAACAACAAGCCTATAAGGCCATCGAGGTGATCAAGAATTTCGCAAAGGAAAAATTCCCCATATTCGGGGGGGCTATAGACAAGCTGTTCAGCAAATATGGCCCGAAGGAAGAAGATGATTTCATGCCATAACCCGCCCGCCTGCGCCAAGGCTTCGGGGAGGTGATACCTTCAAGGCTTCGAAGAGGTAAAGAAAAAAGCCCCCGCAACCATTCGGGGGCTTAAACAAGACATGACAGACAAAACATCGTTTATGCTCTCAGAACTTCCCTGGCGATCACCATTTTCTGTATTTCCGAAGTTCCTTCGCCGATAGTACATAGCTTACTATCACGGTAATATTTTTCAACTGGAAAATCTTTCGTATATCCATAACCGCCGAATATCTGAACGGCCTCGGTAGATACTTTCACAGCCACTTCGCTGGCATAGTATTTTGCCATGGCCGCTTCCTTCGTCATTTTTTCTCCCCGCATTTTCAATTCACAGGCCTGAAGGGTCAACAGTTCCGCAGCGGCTATCTCGGTGGCCATATCGGCCAGTTTGAATGAGATGCCCTGGAAATTCGCAATGGGCTGATCGAACTGATGCCTTTCCTTCGAGTATTGTACGGCTGCTTCATAGGCTCCCCGTGCAATACCCAGCGACAAGGCAGCGATGGAGATCCTACCTCCATCCAGTATCTTGAGCGATTGTTTGAACCCTTCGCCGATATTTCCCAGGCGGTTGGCATCAGGGATACGACAGTTGTCAAAGATCATTTCAGCGGTCTCGCTGGCACGCATGCCGAGTTTATTCTCTTTCTTACCTGCTGTAAAACCAGGTGTGCCGCGCTCAACTACGAAGGCAGAGGCATTGTCGCTGGTACGGGGCTCACCGGTACGGGCGATCACCACAGCCACATCCCCGCTCTTTCCATGTGTGATCCAGCATTTGGTACCGTTCAGCACCCAATGATCACCATCCTTTACGGCGGTGGTCTTCATATTACCGGCATCACTGCCCGTATTGGGTTCTGTAAGTCCCCAGGCTCCCAACCACTCTGCCGTGGCCAGTTTGGGGAGATACTTTTTTTTCTGTTCAGCATTCCCGAAGGTCATGATATGACCAGTACAGAGGGAATTATGCGCTGCCAGGCTCAGACCAATGGAACCGCAGACCCTGGCAATTTCCTGGATGATGGCAACATACTCCAGGTAGCTAAGTCCGGCGCCGCCATATTCTTCAGGCACCATCACGCCCATCAGTCCAAGTTTACCCATCTCTTTAAATACATGCAGGGGAAATTCCTGGCTTTCATCCCAATCCATCACGTATGGCTTGATATGCTGCCTTGCAAAATCCCCGGCTGTCTGGGCTACCTGTTGTGTTAATTCACTGGTCTGAAAATTCATAATTGCATTCGTATTGGCAAGAATCGTCAAAGGCAAGTGCAAGATAAAACTAATTTTCAATTGAACTAACAATCGTTAGTGAAATTTTTGGGTAACTATATACTAAATGGGTGGCAGTCTCTCCGTTTGAAAAAATAAATTGTTATAGGAAATGAGTGAAGATATTAATAAACCTGAAGATCACAGCTATATATACAGTGAACTGTCTCAGGAAAATAAGGACAAGGTAGACGCAATCCTTTCTTTTTTAGGGAAAGAAAAGGTTTCGGTGATTCGACATCTTCTGTCTGCTGTAAATCGGGAATTAGATTTTAGGAGTTTTCTAAGTCATCAATAGATGACTGAAGTTCATCAATTTTCGATTCCAAATCCTTTAAATGCTTTTTAAGGTGCTCAGGTAAAACATTTTTAATAGAATTTACTCGCTCCTCTAGTTCATCAATGCGAGCAGTAGGATCATTTAACAGGTCTTCTACATAAGAATAGTCACTCATTTTTATACAGTTTGTGTTGTCTTAATATAGCCGCATCCTACTGGTAATAGGGGCGGCTTTTTGTTCTTAATCCTTGATCAGCACCTCGTATGTAAGCCGGGCTGTATTGGCGTTTTTGATCGTATGGGCAAATCTTTCTACGCCACTTTCTTGCCGGTTATTATAACGATAGGCAAACTCGGTACAATATCTTTGGAGATGCTTAGGAGAAACCTAATGGTAAATGCCTATTATGCCCCTCTTTAACAAACTCAGAAGTTCTCAATACCATTAGTATGAAAGCCGTCCTTTACATACTCACCCTTTGAGTGATCTACAATTACATGAGTGAACTCTTTGCTTTTCTTCAGAAACGCATACATTACAAACCCATCTGTAACCATAGTGGACCCTTCGGCTACATATTTGTCCAATAAATCTTTAACCGCTTTTTTACTTACCCATTTTGTTACCTGTACTACCACGTTTCCGCCTGTTTCAACAATACCAAGAATAGGGGTTTTAATGTCTGCATTACGCCCTGCTACCTTCTTATTTTTTACTCTTTTATGAAGATGCTTATTCTTCTCTAAGCCCCCAACGTAGGTTTCATCTATTTGTACGTTCTCTTTCAGCATTTTAGGTGCTGATTCTTTGTACATTTCGCGAATCCTGTGTAATAAGAACCATGCTGTTTTCTGAGTTATTTGAAGGTCTTCAGCCAGTTGTAGCGAGGAAATACCTTTTTTGTGGGCGGTGATCAAATAAATAGCTGCAAACCATGTACGGAGAGGAACTTTTGAAGATTCAAAGATGGTTCCCGTCGTAGTACTGAACTTCTTTCCGCATTCCTTTCGGGCACAACGATATTCGGGTATATCCTTCTTTGAAGGTTTTACACTACGGCTTTTTGTTTTGTACACATGTACAGCATCACAATGGGGGCATACTGGGTTCCCCTGCTCCCAAATCTGTTGAGCCAGAAACTCATAACAAGTTTTTTCCTCTTTAAAATAGTCGTTTAATTCTAGTAGGCTTTTGAAGTTCGTTTTCATTTAACGAAGATTGTAGACTAAAGATAATACTTTCGCCCAATATCTTCTAATTTAAGATCAATTATTTTTCATACTTTTGTTAAAATAATAGCCGCATAGAAATGCAGCCGTTATTGTCTGGGTTTGCATCTCAAGGTAGCGTGTTCGCACTAGCTCATGAGACCAGTCGGATACTACACCACGCTAAGCGGTTCGGCTAAAAAGTTGGCCTGACAAGCGATACAGTATTTTTAAGGGCAATTTATTTTGCCCTTTACTTTTTATGTACTAGCTTTGGATTAGACAAAAAATAGAGAGGTAGGGTTGATCCCCACCATACTGGCTGAGTTCATCAGTAACCAGTAGTCACCGACCTCTATTTGACTTTACTGATAAAAGCCTCCGTCGCCGTGCAAAGTGTCGGAGGTTTTACTTTATAAAGTATACACCTTTTTTTCCATCCATTTTAGCATCTACTACTCCATCTTTCACCTTCAAATTAGAAACTGTTATACCAACTCGTTTAGTTAAAAAATCATCTTTTTCTTTTGCTCCTAGCTTTTTCAATTCTACTACCATGTCTGCTACTGACCCCTCACCTATTTTTGACAAGGCAAATAATACCTTCTCTTTCCAGGTTAATTCTGAATCGTTATATGTTTTGGGTATTTTGGGCTTCGACTCTTCATTGGTAGCAGCTTGTTCATGACCATTTTGGAAAAGAGCAATAGTAGTCTTTATACCCTCCCATTGCTTGAAAAGAGGAGTTTGCTCTAATTCGAGCCGAAGCTCCTTTTCTTTTTGTATCAGGGTTTTTAAAAAGTCATCCATTGCTAAATCTTTGATATAAGCCAAAATTAGGAAATATTGGAATCTCCCAAAAATATTTTCTAATAGACAATTAGAAAGGCTGCCCGTAAGGAGAGGATGAGTTGTGTTATAATGTGGGACATTCTATTTATAAGAGCGTAACAAAATACGACGAGAGTGCACATAGAGATTATATATTACTTACCCCCCTTTTCTTAACTTTACTATTTTGGTCTATTTGCGCATATACAAGATTGATAATAACCTGTTTGCCTACTTCTATTAAAAAGGCCAATCTGCTTAACTCTTGTAATGTAAATTGATCGGGATGTTCTAACAGGCGTTTGAATCTATTGTAGTTAATTCCTAAATCAATGTACACAACTTTGCGGGGAATATAGTTAAATATATCTGCCAATTTCTTTACTTCACCCCTTTCAATAAATACATTAACGGTTTTGTATCGGGAATCTTTTGCCATCATCAAAGAAACTATAGGATACAAAATGAAAATCAATAGTTTCTGAATAATTTCCTTTTTGTTTTCAAAATGTATTTTTTGGTTTGCAAATCATGAATTATATTTATAAGAGCAACTTACCATCAATATTGATTAGTGTAGGTTATTATTAGTCGAGTTATATATTTGCGAAGCAAAAAGATTGATGCTTTCGCTTATTTCTCGTAACTGAAATCTGAGAAATTTCACACACCAACGAGAGAATAAGTGCGGAGCCCATGCTACGGCGTGGGTTCTCTCTTATGCGTTGGTAGGCTTTCTCAGAGCCTCAGTTACCATAAGTAGAGACCCATGCCTTTTTTATGATCGAAACGGTAGCAATATTCCCCAATACAACGTTCACACAATTGAGGATGGAGGTTGAAGCTACGACCAGCGGGGTCTCCATAGTCCGGGTTTATAACGCTGAAAGGATCGTGTTGCTATTGAGTTGGTATCTAATTGGAGGAAGTAATATTACCACATTAGATATTAAGAATCTCCCGACTGGCAAGTATCGGTTGGATATATTGAATCAAGAAGGAGAGCCACTATACACCGCAGACTTATTAAAAGATACCCAATCTGTTGAACCTCTTTTTTTAGGATAAGGGTTAATGTGTTATGGGGCTGATTAGTACCGTGATCCCGTTCTCTACGAGGATCATGAAAATTCAGAATAACCGGTGCAGCGCGATTTTGCACCGGTTCTTTATTTCTGTAAATTTGAACTATGGCAAAAGCAAAGAAGAAAAAACGTGCTGAAAAATATGATCCCAAATTTGGTATCAAAGGCAATTTTGAAGATGTTTTTAAAGTTGTAAAAAAGAACAAAGAAGATAAAAAGAAAAAGCCATAGTTCTAATCACTATGGCTTTGATCTTCAATAAAGTCCCTGCCTTCGCCCATTTAGTATATAGTTGCCAATTTTTGCCAATACTCACGCCCCTTGAACCCAAAGCCGAATACCTCAATCTACCCTTAAGTAAGGAAGCACTTTTTTAAGATCTTCCGGCAGGATAGATTCGATCTTACCCAATTCCTCCACCGACCGGAAAGCGCCGTGTTGCTGCCGGTATTGAATAATGGCCCTGGCCATTTTCCACCGGATATAGGGATGTTGCTTCAAGGTATCGATACCGGCTGAATTGAGGTCGATCGTTCTCACGGAATGGGCTTTGCATTGAAGGTATGGCTTGAGGGATTGGAAAGTGGAATCTGGCAGCCCGTAGGTCTCACCGATTTGCTCTGCAGTATAGAACCCGCCTAATCTTTCGCGGAAACTGACGATGCGTTGCGCCAGCTTCGGGCCAATGCCTGGCAGGGCGATCAAGGCAGTTGTATCGGCAGTATTGACATCGAGCGGCACGATAGTCCGCGATCTTCGTTCATAGATGGTGTACGGTTTCTGCGGGTAGCTATCGTTACTTTCCGGCAAAGCTGGTTTGCGGGATGCTATTTTCACGTAAGGTATAAGCCGGGTAAATTCTTCGGCACGCATGCCATATATCTTTCCAAGGTCTTCCGGTTTCCGGAACTGCCCTCCTTTCGAAAGGTAATGCTGTATGGTAAGAATGGTCTTATCGCGCAAGCCCAGTCTTTTCCAACCGGCGCCGGAGAGTGTATTGGGATCGAATTCAAAAAGCACAGGATGTTTATGATCATTGGGTGTGATCGCGGCTCTCTCTTCAAGAGAGGGATCAGATGTACTTCCGATAGTCGCCACATCTGCTTCCTGTGCAGTTCTCAGGGCAGCCAATTGTTGTTGTAACCGTTCAAATGCAATTTTATCAGGCTTGAAGGAAGGCCCCGGAAGCAGGCAGGGGAGCAGGTAGGCGATGCCGGTGAGGGCCAGCAATACAATGATGCCGGTCCTTTCTTTCTTACTGAAGGAGAAATATTCTTTCCAGGAATTGTTCATCGCTCTGCGTAATGACAGGAATACCGGCAAAGCTATCTGAAAGGAAATTCAAAATTGCGGTTATACTATACTGTTATATTACTGTAAGTGAGGGAAAATTCTTTACTAAGAAAACTGGAGTTGCAAACCATCATAAGCCAAATGGATACCAGGCGGCAGTTCCTGCTCTACATCTGCATGCCTGCCCATCTGGTGACTGAGATGCGTAAAATAAGCTTGCGGAACGCTCAGTTCCTGTACAACCCCAATGGCTTCTGACAAACTGAAATGTGAAATATGACTTTCCCTGCGCAGGGCATTCAGCACCAGCACTTCACTCCCCTTTATCTTTTCCATTTCCTCCGGCTCGATCCGGTTGGCATCCGTGATGTAGGTGAATTTGCCGAAACGGAATCCCAGCACCGGCATTTTCAAATGCCATACAACAATAGGCATCACCGGGATATCCCCTACCATAAAGGGTTCCGTGGCAATGGTATGCAGTTCGATCTCCGGTACGCCCGGGTATTTGGATTCATAGAATGCATAGGGGAATTCCCGCACGATCGCTTCCTGTGTCATTTCGCTGGCATAGACTTTCATGGCCTGCTGGGAAAAAAAATTGAAAGCGCGCACATCATCGAGCCCGGCCACATGGTCTTTATGCGAATGCGTGAACACGATCGCATCGAGATGCTTTACCCGGGCCCGCAACATCTGGTAACGGAAATCGGGGCCCGAATCCACCACCAGCGTAGTGGTAGACGATTGCACCATGATGCTCGAACGAAGCCTTTTATCCTTTTTGTCGGGGGAAGTACAGACCGGACAGTCGCAGGCGATCATGGGAACACCGCTGCTCGTACCGGTACCGAGAAAAGTTATTGTAAGCGGAGGATAGCTCATACTGCCTTCTTCATTCGCCCTACTTCTCCTCTTCCGCATGCTTTGCCATCACATCTTCGTATGTCTTGCGCGTTTCGGGACTGAGGAAATCGGGATTGACATTCAGTTGCGGAATGATATCGATAAGGGTATTGATACGTCCTTCCAGTTGCAGGAACTTGTTCAACACCACTACTTTTTTTTGTTCCAGGATACAATAGCCGCTTTGAAAAGTTCCGCGCTCATACCTGACCACGTATTCCATCTCATCCAACACCTTCTCGATCTTATCTAATGTGGTTTGTGTGTATTTCATCCGTAATACTTATTGTACAACAGCAATTTATCCCTGCAAATTTAGCCAAATGTACGGCTGATGCCAGTTACAGCTCGATAAGTTATCCACAAACAGTGGAGAGAAATTTACTTGTTGGTCATCTTGATAACAGGCACGATCATTTCCTCCAGGCTCAACCCTCCATGCTGGAAAGTGTTGCGATAATAGTTCACATAGTAGTTGTAGTTGTTCGGGTAACAAAGGAACAGGTCTTCCTTGGCGAAGATGAAGGATGAGTTTACCGTCGGCATCGGCAGTCCAGCCTCTTTCGGCTCCCGGAATGCCAGCACTTCCTTCGCTTCATAATTGAGATTGCGGCCATGCTTATAGCGCAGGTTGGTGGTGGTTTGTTTATCTCCGATCACTTTGGCCGGTGTTTTCACACGTACGCTTCCATGATCGGTAGCGAGGACCAGGTTGATCTTTTTATCGGCCACTTTTTTCAACGCCTGGTGCAAAGGTGAGTGCTCGAACCAGCTCCTGGTAACGGAGCGGTAGCTGGTCTCATCGCCGGCCAGTTCTTTCAGCACTTCCATTTCCGTACGTGCATGGCTCAGCATGTCTACAAAGTTATACACGATGATGTTGAGATCATTCACCATCAGGTTATGGATATTGTTCACGAGGTCTTGCCCCGCCTGGTTGTTCAGGATCTTGGTATAGGAAAAGCGAATATCTTCCCGGCGTAATCTCTTGAGCTGGCCTCTGAAAAATTCTTCCTCATACAGGTTCTTGCCACCTTCCTCATCGTCGTTCTTCCATTGCTGTGGAAAATGTTTTTCGATATCCATGGGCAGCAACCCGGCGAAGATGGCATTGCGCGCATATTGGGTAGCCGTGGGCAGGATACTATAAAAACTTTCTTCTTCCAGTATGCGGAAACTTTCTGCGAAGATGGGCTGAATGGCCTTCCACTGGTCGAAACGGAGGTTATCGATGAGGACAAAAAAAGTAGGCACTCCTTTTTCTACATGGGGCAGCACCTTGAACTTGACCAGGGTATGCGACATCACCGGTCCGTCGTCGCCTTTGGGGTTCACCCATTTGGCATAGTTCCTCGATACGAATTTAAAGAATTCGGTATTGGCCTCATTCTTCTGTGTCTGCAATACTTCCTGCATTTCAGGACTATCGCTTTTTTCCATTTCCAGTTCCCAATACACGAGTTTTTTATAGATATCCATCCATTCATTGTAGTTGGGACTGCTGTTGAGCGCCATGAACAGGTTGCGGAATTGTTGCTGGTAGGCCGTAGTGGTCTTTTCAGCTACCAGCCTTTTATTATCGATGATCTTTTTCAGGCTGAGCAATACCTGGTTAGGGTTTACCGGTTTGATCAGGTAATCGGTGATCTGGCTGCCGATAGCATCGTCCATCAGGTTCTCCGTTTCATTCTTGGTGATCATCACCACGGGGATCTGCTGGTTCACCTCCTTGATCTTGGCGAGGGTTTCCAGCCCGGTGATACCGGGCATGGTCTCATCGAGCAGCACCACATCGACAGGATTCTCCCGCACATAGTCGATCGCATCGAACCCGTTGGTAAGGGCGTTCACCTCATACCCTTTGTTCTGTAAGAAGAGGATCTGCGATTGTAAACTTTCCATTTCATCATCAACCCAGAGTATTTTTCCCAATGCCATGTATTATGAGTTTGTTGATCAGCAAAATACCATTATTATCATTGAAATCAGTTAATCAGTACTTTTGTCCGCTCCATTTGGCGGCAATTTTAACAAAATAGCAAGCAGCGAATGTCGAATCGTGTCCGAAAGATCATCAATGACCCGGTATATGGTTTTATCACCATCGATCATCCACTGATCTTCCAGGTCATTTCCCATCCTTATTATCAGCGTTTAAGGCGTATCCAGCAGATGGCCTTTGCCCACCTGGTATATCCCGGCGCTGTCCATTCCCGCCTTCATCATTCCCTGGGCGCTTATCACCTGATGTGCAATGCCATCCAGGAATTACGCAATAAAGGCATCGATATCAGCACCGAAGAGGATACGGCGGTCAAAATAGCGATCCTCCTGCATGATGTGGGTCACGGACCTTATTCTCATGCACTGGAAAATGTGCTGATCAAAGGAATAACGCATGAATCTATTTCTCTCAGGATCATCAGGGCGCTCGATCGGGAAATGGGAGGGCAACTAGATATGGCCATCAGGATCTTTACCAATCAATATCACAAGCCATTTTTGTACCAGCTTATTGCCGGGCAGCTCGATGTGGACAGGATGGATTATCTCTCGCGCGATAGCTTCTTTACCGGCGTTTCGGAAGGAGTGATCGGGTACGACCGCATCCTGAAAATGCTCACCGTGCATAACGGAGAGCTGATGGTGGAAGAGAAGGCCGTTTTTTCCATCGAAAAATTCCTTGTCTCCCGGCGGCTGATGTACTGGCAGGTCTATCTCCACAAAGCCGTGCTGAGCGCTGAACAAATGCTGGTGAAGATCATCGAACGGGCACGTGAGCTGATCGGGCGAGGCGAGACTGTACATACCACCACGCCTGTTCTCGATTTCTTCCTCCGGGAAAACGGACTGGCTGCCACGATCGACCATCATCTTGGAAAGTTCTGCCTGCTGGACGATTATGATGTGCTCTCGACCATTAAAACGTGGATGTTCCATCACGATAAGGTATTGTCGACCCTTTGCAGCGGGCTGATCAACCGCCGTTTGTTAAAAGTTAAATTCCAGGGAGAGCCCATTCCTGCAGCGTGGATCGAAGAACAACGGAACAGGATTTGCCGCGAGTGGGGTATCTCTGAAAAAGATTGCCATTATTGGCTCTTTACCGGTGAAGCGGAAAATACTACCTATAACCCGGCAGAGGAAAAGATCAATATCCTTTTCAAGGACGGATCGGTAAAAGATATTTCGCAGGTAGACAATGCCTTGATCCATCAAACCCTCGCAAGCCCTGTTAAAAAATATTACATTTGTTATATAAAATGACCAACCCATTATCATAATCCTTTCAACCTTTATTTACATAAGCCATACACATGCAATTTACCGCTGCTCAGATAGCCATGATCATCAATGGGAAAGTAGAAGGCGATCCCAACACGGCCGTTCATTCGTTCGGAAAGATCGAAGAAGCACAGAAAGGTCAACTCGCTTTCCTCGCCAACCCTAAATATGAAGATTTCCTTTACAGCACTGCCGCCTCTCTCATCATCATCAATACATCGCAGGAATTGAAGCAGCCCGTCAATGCCACCCTGATCAGGGTAGATGACGCCTATTCCGCTTTTGCTACCCTGCTTGCCAGGTACCAGGAAGTGATGACCCAGCAAATGGTAGGCGTGCAGGAACCGGTCTACATCGCTAAATCGGCCAAACTGGGTGAAAATATTTTTCTCGGTGCGTTCAGTTATGTGGGCGAGCATGCACAGATCGGCAATAACGTAAAAATATTCCCCAATGTGTTCCTGGGCAACCAGGTGCGGGTGGGCGACAATACCATCATTCATCCCGGGGTAAAGATCTATCACGATTGTGTGATCGGGAGAAATGTCACCATCCATGCCGGCACTGTGATCGGCAGCGATGGTTTCGGTTTTGCTCCCCAGGCCGATGGCAGCTTCAAGAAAGTGCCGCAGATCGGGAATGTTGTGGTGGAGGACTTCGTGGAGATCGGGGCCAATGCCACGATCGATCGTGCTACCATGGGCTCCACCATCATCCATTCCGGCGCCAAGCTCGATAACCTGATCCAGATCGCGCACAATGTGGAAGTAGGGAACAATACCGTGATCGCGGCGCAGGCAGGCGTGAGCGGCAGCACCAAACTGGGGAACAATGTGATGATCGGGGGGCAGGCAGGCATCGTTGGCCATCTTACCATTGCCGATGGGTCCAGGATCAATGCCCAGAGTGGTGTCAGTAAATCCATTAAAACTCCCAATGCAGCCGTCACTGGCTCTCCTGCTTTCGACTATACAAGCGCGTTACGAAGCCAGGCCCTCAGCCGCAATCTCCCGGAACTGGAAAAGCGGATCAAGGAACTGGAGAAGTTAGTGCAGCAATTGATGGCTGAGAAGGTTTAAAGATCATTGTTGACAAGTTGATAAGTTGATAGGTTGACAAGGAGGGCCCCGCATTTTGTGAACCCCTTGTTAACCTATCAACTTATCAACTTGTCAACTTTCTAACTTATCAACCTATTAACAATCAGGCCCGCACGAATCCGTAGAATCACTGGATAACCCTGCAAAATATTCCCCTGATCTTTGGAGATGCGGTTTGTTGCGTGTATTGTATCTTTGCGCATCTTAAAAAAAGAGCATGGACGCCAACTTCAATCCAGACAAACAACATACCTTAGGCTCGGCAGTAAGTATTTCCGGTACAGGTTTACACACCGGCACCAATGTAGACATGACCCTGAAACCCGCAAATCCGGGCTTCGGATTCCAGTTCCAGCGCATTGACCTGGCCGGCAGGCCGGTGATCAAGGCCGATTGCGACCTGGTTACCGACACCTCCCGCGGCACTACCCTCGAAGATAACGGCGCTAAAGTGAGCACAGTGGAGCATATCCTCGCTGCACTGGTCGGCATGGGGGTCGACAATTGCCTGATCGAATTGAATGGCCCGGAGATCCCCATCATGGATGGGAGCTCTGCTCCTTTTGTGGAGATCATCGAAGAAGCAGTTGTGCTGGAGCAGGATGCCGCCAAAGCCTGGTACAGCATCGATACCAATATTACCCATTACGACGAAAAGAAAAGGGTGGAGATGACTGCCCTCCCTGCCACCGAATACAAGATCACCACACTGATCGATTTCAACAGCCCGGTATTGGGCACACAGCATGCCGGCCTGAAATCCATGCGCTATTTCAAATCGGAGATCGCTTCCTGCCGCACTTTCGTTTTCCTGCATGAACTGGAAATGCTGCTGGAACACAACCTCATCAAAGGGGGTGATATCAACAATGCTATCGTGGTGGTCGACAAACCGGTCACGGAAGAAGAAATGAACAGGCTGGCCAAAACTTTCGGCAGGGCGCAGATCGAAGTGAAGAGTGAAGGTTATCTCAACAACCTGGAACTGCGTTTTCCGAATGAGCCTGCCCGTCATAAACTGCTGGATGTGGTAGGTGACCTGGCGCTCATCGGCTATCCCATCAAGGCCCATATCATTGCCAACCGGCCCGGTCATAGCACCAACGTGGATTTTGCCCGAAAGATCAAACAATACATCAAGAAGAACAAGCATGTAAAAAATATTCCGATCTATGATGTCAACCAGCCGCCGGTCTATTCGTTACAGCAAATAGAAAAGACCCTGCCGCACAGGCATCCTTTTCTTTTCGTGGACAAGATCATCGAGCTCAGCGACAAGCATATTGTCGGCATAAAGAATGTTACTTATAATGAACCCTTCTTCCAGGGGCATTTTCCGGGTAATCCGGTCATGCCGGGAGTATTGCAGGTGGAAGCGCTGGCGCAAACAGGTGGTATCCTTTGTATCAATGCCATGCCACCAGGGGAATATGATACCTATTTCCTGAAGATCGACAATTGCAAGTTCAAGCTTAAAGTAGTGCCTGGCGATACCATGATCCTGAAAATGGAATTGCTGGCGCCCATCCGCCGCGGTATCTGCGAAATGAGGGGCACTGTATACATCGGGAACAAGATCGCCACCGAGGCCGACCTGATGGCACAACTGGTAAAACGAGGCTAAACGGCTGACAATAAGAATAAAAAAGCTGGTTTTACAATAAATTATATTTTTGCGGATCAGCTTTATGAACGACTTTGTATTATTTTAGCGGATTAGAAGCGGATTAGATTGAGTATTAAACGCCAAACTGTCCATAAGGACACATCGAGTGAGCATCATCAGCCGAGCCCCAACGGGGAAGGGATGTCCATCACTCCACCCAACCCATATCCTACAACAACACTTAAGAATGTAAACACGATGATTCATCCGCATACGTATATTCATCCGAATGCCAAGCTTGCCACAAATGTTAAGATCGACCCCTTTACCGTCATTCACCAGAATGTGGAGATCGGGGAAGGTACCTGGATCGGTAGTAATGTAACGATCATGGAAGGCGCCCGCATCGGCAAAAATTGCCGCATCTTTCCCGGCGCCGTGATCGCAGCCATTCCGCAGGACCTCAAATTCGAAGGAGAAGATACGCTCGTCGAGATCGGAGATAATACCACTATAAGAGAATTCGTGACGATCAACCGCGGCACCAAAGACCGTGGCAAGACCAAGGTAGGCCGCAACTGCCTTATCATGGCCTATAGCCACCTGGCCCACGACTGCCTGATCGGCAATCACTGTATCATGAGCAACAATACCCAGATCGCCGGGCACGTGGAATTGGGCGACTGGGCCATTCTCGGTGGTATGTGCGCTATTCACCAGTTCGTGAAAATTGGCCAGCACTCTTTCGTGAGCGGTGGTTCACTGGTAGGTAAAGATGTTCCTCCCTATATCAAGGCCGGCCGTCAGCCATTGAGCTATGCCGGTGTAAATTCCGTGGGCCTGAAACGCAGGGGCTTTACGGTCGATAAGATCAATCATCTCCTGGATATCTATCGCATCATTTATAACAAGGGGATGAATACCAGCCAGGCATTGGAATTCCTGGAAGAAGAATTCCCCGCTACCGATGAACGCGATGAGATCGTAACCTTTATCCGCGAAAGCGGTCGCGGTATCATTAAACGCTATTCAAAAAATAGTGTGGATGAAGATATCGCTGACTAATGCAGGTAAACGTTATAACCGCGACTGGATTTTCCGCCATGTTGAATATGAATTTATAGCCGGCAGCTCGTATGCCATCATCGGCCCCAACGGTTCGGGTAAAAGCACTTTATTACAGGCGATCGGCGGCTCACTGGCCCTCAGTGAGGGACATACGAAGTATGAGGTCGGAACATGGAAGCCGGAGGTTCCCTCAAATTCAAACCCCTACACTCCGATCTCCGACCTCCGACCTCCGGCCTCAGATCTCAGACCTCTTGATATCGACCTCGCTTACCAGTACCTCTCCATCGCAGCCCCCTACCTCGAAGTGATCGAAGAAATGACCGTCACGGAATTCCTTCATTTCCACCATCAATTCAAACCCCTCCTGCCGGGTTTCCATGTTGCCCAAATAATCAATATTGTCGGACTGGAGAAAGCCGCCCATAAACAGATCCGTTTCTACAGCAGCGGTATGAAACAAAGAGTGAAACTGGCACAGGCCATCTTCTCCGATGTACCCTGCGTATTGCTCGATGAGCCTTGCACCAATCTCGATGCGGAAGGGATATCGCTTTACCAGGAACTAATAAAAGATTATTGCCATGACCGGCTGGTGATCGTGAGCTCCAACGATGAACAGGAGTATGGGTTTTGTGAGCACCGGTTGAATGTGCTGGGTTATAAATGAGAGGAGGCATTACTCATCGCTGACTGGCGATCAGTAAGTTCAGATCGGTATACTTCAGATCAAAACGCTGACTGAGATGAAAATTGGTAAGCGCTCCCTTGAAGATATAGATACCGCTCCGCAGGTGTACTTTATGCCATACCAGGTTCTCGAAACCGCCTTCTTCCCCTGCCTCCAGCAACAAGGGCATCAGCACATTGCTGATGGCCTGGGAGGCAGTGCGGGCGAAGCCGGAAGGGATATTCGGCACACAATAATGGATCACGCCATATTTCATGAAGATGGGATGCTCATGGCTGGTGATCTCGGAGGTTTCGAAGCAGCCGCCGCGATCGATACTAACGTCGATGATCACACTGCCGGGCCGCATATTGCTCACCATTTCTTCCGTGACCACCACCGGCGTGCGGCCACCCTGAGAGGCCAATGCCCCCACCGCCACCTCGCAGGTCTTGAGCTGTTTGGAGAGGATACGCGGCTCTATCACGGATGTCCACATCCGCTGCCCGATATTGTTCTGTAGTCTTTTCAGTTTGTATACGCTGCTGTCGAATACTTTCACCGATGCGCCCAGCGCCAGAGCAGCCCTGGCTGCGAACTCACCAACGATACCAGCGCCCAGGATGATGACTTTGGTGGGAGGGATGCCTGAAATACCGCCCAACAGAACACCTTTGCCATGATTGGCCGAGCTCAGGTATTGCGCGGCGATCAGCATTACGGCACTACCGGCGATCTCGCTCATGCTGCGTACAATGGGCAGGCTGTCGCTATCATCTTTGAGGTTTTCGAAGGAGATGGCCGTGATGCGCTTGTCCATCATCTTTTGCAGCAGTTCCGCTTTCATGGCCGACAAATGGATGGGCGATATGATCACCTGGTTGAACTGCAGGTAAGGCAGGTCTTCTTCCACCACCGGGGCGCTTTTTACGAGGATCGGGGCTTTGAACACTTCGGCCTTGTCGTATACGATGCGTGCGCCGGCCTCACTGTAATCCTTATCCCTGAAATGGGCTGCTTCGCCGGCATTGTGCTCGATCACTACATCATGGCCGTTGCTGATCAGCACGCCTACTGCGTCCGGGGTCAAAGCGATACGGTTCTCCTGGAAAGCCGTTTCCTTGGGAATACCGATATGCAGTTGTGCCCCTTTGGGTTTAATATCGAGTTTTTCTTCAAGTGTCTCGTAACTGAAGGATGTGCTGATGATCGGTCGTTGTTGCGACATGAAGGGTGGTTTTCTTTATTGCGGGATGCTAATATACTCATTTCTCTCCGATCCGCAGGAGCCGGGTTGCGGGGTCGATCACACTGATATACAGGGGCAGGGTATCTTCCGGGAAGATCCCTTCTGCTCTTTCGGGCCATTCCACCAGGCAGATATTACCTGAATAGAGGCAGTCTTCCACCCCTGCCCGCAGGGCTTCCTCCTCATCTTTGAGGCGGTACAGGTCGATATGGTACAGCAGTCCTCCGGGGTAGGCATATTCATTGATAATGGAGAAAGTAGGGCTGCCTACCGTGCTGGTCACTTTTTTTACATCACACAGGGCATGGATGAAGGTGGTCTTCCCCGCGCCCATAGGGCCATGTAAGGCAAACACTTTTCTATCTTTTCCCCAATCCCAGCATGCCCGGGCGGCATCGTGAATGGTATCTAGCGTAAACTCAAGTTGCATAGAGGGGGCAAAGATAGGTCTGAACCATGATTTATTGGATTTTAAGGATTAGGAGGACAATTCGCCGAAAGGATGATATCCCCTCATTAATTCATTTATTTTATAATCTAAACTGTCGTATCCCAAATATTCA
>OFTY01000047.1_pt1 | contig 146524 bp, 107 predicted proteins | sample 1775061 | NCBI WGS metagenome assembly OFTY01 (sample SAMN08195773, study PRJEB24354) | sludge metagenome | isolation source: sludge from phenol fed wastewater aerobic bioreactor B | place: India: Nagpur | collected 2016-09-16 | reverse complement strand
CACCAGCAGCGTAAAATATATCCTGACCCTATAAAACTAATAATCCCTCACTGTCAGATTAAATACTGTCTATTACATTTTATGCAAACAACCACGCAATATCCTCTTCTGTCAGTTTTTTAATCAAACCGGATTCCTCACTCACCAGGTCTTCAGCCAGGCTTTTCTTTCTTTCCTGTAAACGGAGGATCTTTTCTTCCACTGAATCTTTACAGATCATTTTGTAAGCAAATACTTTTTTCTGCTGACCAATACGATGCGTGCGGTCAATGGCCTGTTGCTCTGCAGCAGGGTTCCACCAGGGATCCAGCAGGTATACGTAGTCAGCTGCAGTGAGTGTTAAACCTACTCCACCCGCCTTCAGGCTGATGAGGAACACCCTGGTATCTTCTTCCTCCTGGAAACGCTGCACCAGTTCTTTCCTGTCTTCTGCGGCAGTACCTCCGTCCAGGTAATGATAAGGTACCTGGTGCTGATCCAGCGCTTCACGTACCAGTTTCAGCATACCGGTAAACTGAGAGAACACCAGTACTTTATGTTCACCGGTATTTTCTTCAATCTCACGCATCAGTTCATCCAGCTTGGCACTGCTGCTGCTGTAATCTTTCTGATCGGCCAGCAATGCCGGGCTATCGCAGATCTGGCGGAGCTTCGTCAAACCATCCAGGATGAAAATACTACTTTTGGCCATTCCGTCAGTTTCAATATGTTCCAGGATACTCTGGCGATAATGTTCTTTATAGCTGTCGTAAACTTTTCTCTGTTCTTCCCCCATCTCGCACCAAAGGATCATTTCTGTTTTATCCGGCAGATCTTTCGCTACCTGCTCTTTGGTACGACGCAGCATGAAAGGATAAATCAGCTTTTTCAGTTGCGCTGCTTTGTCTGCATTGCTGCTCTTATCAATGGGATTGGCAAAGGTTGTTTTAAAAAAGTCCTGGCTACCCAGCATACCCGGGTTCACAAACTGCATCTGTGCGTACAGATCCATGGTATTATTCTGCAAAGGTGTACCACTGATGGCAATACGGTTGCGTGCCTTTAACTGGTAAATAGCCCTGGTGACCTGTGAGGCGGGATTTTTAATAGCATGGCTTTCATCCAGGATAATGTAACCAAAGTGTACATTGCTGAAATGTTCAATATCGCCCCGCACAATGCCGTAACTGCTGATCACAATACGACTGCCTGCTATTTTCTGTTCATTAAACTCACGATCCCCTCCGTAATGAATATAATAGGATAAGCCGGGAGCAAATTTCTGCAATTCAGTTTCCCAGTTATAAATAAGCGATGTAGGACACACTACCAGGTGTGTTTCAGCAGGATATTTCAATGCTACATGTTGCAGGAAACTGATGGTCTGCAGGGTTTTACCCAAGCCCATATCATCGGCCAGGCAACCACCCCAACCCATCTCATCCAGCATACACAGCCATTGGAAGCCTGCCTGCTGGTAATCGCGCAAAGTAGCATTTACTTCTGTTGGTAATGTGTATTGTTTTCTGCCTGATTCCTGGAACAGATTTCTCTTAGCGCTTAGTTCTGCCCGCATGCTGTCGTCAGCCAGTTGTTCCTTCACTTCATCCAGCACCATCCAGTTGTATCTGGACACACGCAACTGCCCGTCCTTCACCTGCGACATCTGCATCAGCAGTGAATACTTATCAATCCATTCCTGCGGCAACATGCCCATGCTGCCATCACTCAACATAATGTATTGCTGTTTGTTGATGATGGCTTTACGTAGATCGTTTAAAGGAACCACCAGGTCACCATAGCTTACTTCAATGGTAAGATCGAACCAGTCAATACGATTGCCGGGCAGTATTTTCAATACCGGTTTGTGCTTATTGTATTTAAACTTCTTCAGATCCTGCATACCATATACCGGCACATCATTATCCAGCAGGTGATTGTAAAAGTTCAGGAACCAATTATTTTTTAGTGCATCTTTAAAAGAGAGATAAAAATAGCCGTTGAACTGTTTTTCAAAATTGCCGTGCATACTACGAATAGTATCGGTCAGTTTTTTCTCAACAGGTACATTGCGCTGAATGGTATAGATAGCAGTTTCTTCTTCCACTACTGTCAATGCTTCTTCATCCTGTACTTCCAGGTGTTCGTATTGCCAGCGCGGACGGATCATCAGGAAGTTCTCATTCAATTCACTTAAATACACCTTAGCCTGTGGAAGACTTTCAATGACTTCACGACGGATAATATCCCCCAGGTCTACTTCATATTTTTCAGTCAGTGGTTTTACTTCCTGCTCAATAAAAGCAACCTGCTTTTGCACTGATGCAGCTACAGGTCCTCCTGCAAATTTTGCCACTACCGGCACATCTTCTTTCTTCAGCAGAAAGTATTCGTTGCGGTGACGCAGAAAAAAACCGGTATGTTCAAATTCATGTAAAGGGAACTGGTTGTTATTGAACAAAACAAAACATACCAGTTGCACCTGTGTACCCTGTCTTTGCAACCTGAACTGCAATGCAGGTGCATACATGCTGATACTGGCAGGTTTTACAGTATTGTCTGCAAACTTTTCACCCGCAGGCAAATGAAAGATATGTGTAAGCATCGGAATGAAAGGCTTCAACTCCTGTATCACCGCATACATCTGCACCTGTATCTTTTCATGGTGTTTTTCTTCCAGTTGGCTTACCGGGTTCTCTATTGTTTTCAGGTAAGCAAAACCAGCATCGGCCAGGTAACTGATCAATGTATCATTCATTACCTTTTTCAATGCAGTGATCACCTGCAATGGTAGTCCACGCAGATAGGGCAGATGCTGTTCATTATCGAATGGAATACGTTTAAATGTTTTGTAGCCTTTGGTATTCCACATCATCAGCGGATCAATACTGAAACCACCTTTACGTTCATTACTGAAATTGAGTAATAAAGCAACCTGGTAATCACTTTTACCGGATGCCACATCTGTATTCAGAAAAATTGTTTTTTGCCTGCTTGTCATACAAAATCCGGGAGATTCCTTTCTGCAATCAATTTGTTTGGGCGCTAAAATAAACGCACTCCGGCAAACAACCGCCCTTCTGCGCAAGAAGTTTATCACATCCTCCAAATAAAAAAAGGATATGCCGTATTGACATATCCTTTCTGCCTAATGAAAAGTTCAGTATCAGCGCCAATGAATTATTCCGGCGGGTGACACACCCGCCAGGGAAGTGCCGGGGCTGGTATATTTACCGGTACTAAATTCAACGACACGAAGATCTGTATTATGACTGTCTGCTAATGCCTGCATTACCGGCAGCAGGTTCGCTATTTTGATTTTTCTTTTTATGACTGTTTTTGACTTTACTGCGCTGTAGGCCTCCCACATGAATGCCGATATGAAAGTCAGCCTGTTTTGAATTGCCCACCAATGCAGTGAGCACACTGCCAGAACCCACAAACACAGGACCCGCGCGGAACGACAATCCGGCGTTGAGCTTTGTCAGTTCATTATAATTTACCGGCACAAATACACCAAATGCACGACTTTCAAATCGTGGTACAAATGTAAAGCCACTGTAGTACTGGCTGTTGTAAGGCTTATTGTCCATTTTTGTAAGCGCCACCTGTGTAGCCACGTTCAGGTAAAAACCATTGCTTACATGATAATCCACATCCAGGTTCAATGTAGTGGGAAGAGACACCCGGTAAGTAGCATCGGCATTGGTTGTTACCGGTGAAAAGAACTGCGGGTGATTTTTAAAGAATGAGTTGTAATTATCCAGGTCTTCAGATGTCAGGTCGTTCAGGTAAAAACGATTGCTGCCGGTAACATGCATGTCGTATGCACCACTGCGGTTCATATCTTTTTTGTATTTGATAGAACCGATATCGAGTATGGCAATTCCTACACGCAGTTTGTATTTATTCAGATCACGGCGCCACAGGCTGTCATTGTATTTATAGGCAGTATGCTGCGGACGGAACTCGTATACAAAACCAATATCGCCACCAAAACCTGTGCTTTCAAATGCAGTAAGATCCTGCACTTTAAAATCATCAACATTGGCACCGGCAAAGCCTACACCAATGCGCCCCGATGCGTTTGACAGATATACCTTGTCCTGTATGGCGTCATTATTCAATGTGCCTTTAAGCTGATTCAGATAAATGTGTGCATTGGCCGCACCAGCAAGATATTTCAGCGTAATACCGCCTTTTACAAAGTGCGGACCTTTATCAACCAGTATCCTGGCCACACTGGCACCAAACTCCATCCATCCATTGCCACTCAGTTGCATATTGTTATTGGAATTCAGTGTATAAGGTAATGAAGCATCATTTTCATAATCATCAATCAGTTTTTTAGCCAGCTTACCGTCCAGTTTATTGATGTTCACCAGCGCTCTTGCACGTGTAGTCAGCGCAAACGCCATTTTATGACCGGTATTGAACATCACAGAAGGACCAACAACATTCAGGTTGAAATTACCACTGGCCTCCCCTGCTTTATCGCCAAACACCTGGTTCTTGATACTATCACCATTCAGTGTATGACCAATATCTTTTAACCGGAAAGAAGCCTGGTTATTGCCTAGCAGCGTATTGATAGATACCAGGTTCACATCCCAGCGATAACGGCTGTCGGCAATATTGGCCGGGTTGAAGAATACGCCGTTTACACCGGTATAGTTGCCCGTTCGGAAACCAGGAAAATCCTGTGCTGAAACCTGTTGTGCAGCTATGAGTAAACAGATTGCCCATTGAATTTTCTTCATCATAAGTAATGTAAGGGGTTAAGGGTTTTTTATAAGAAAGGTGGTTAGCCGGGGGAAATGGTTGTTTAATATTCAGCAGAATGTTGATGCATGATTGTATTGATATATAAGGGCACAGTTATATACATGGCTGTTCTCCATCCTGAACGGATGTTTACAGCCCAAAAACGTGTCAGATGTTTCCTTATTGTGCGGAAAATTACTTTGTGGTGATCACCAGCTGCAATGGTTTGCCGGTAAACTCTACCGACACCGCTACCAGGTTACCGGTTTTACTGATATTTTCAGTTGGTACCGGTTTGCCGTTCAGCAACGCATCAGCAGCATTACCGGGTAATTCAACCCGGAACTTTCTTTTGAATTTTTTGCCGTAGTTCGCTTCGTGATTGGTACTGATATCAATAGACGATTGCTGGCCATTGGTCACGCCCTTAAAAGTTACCAGCTCATAATCGGCTTTTTCCAGTGTTTTGGTTGAAATACCGTCATCATCAAACCAAATGTAGGTAGAAGCAGTAGCAGCAGGATAATATCGTATGGTCAGATCTTTGGAGTCATATTCATCAGTAGACTTCGCTGCTTCTTTGGGAGTCCACATTGGTATAAAACTGCCTTCTTTCACGAAAACAGGAATGTCCTTAATATCTACAGGCTGGCTGACCCATTGTCCGCCATTGGTAACTGCATTGGTAGTAAGCCCATACCATTTACCTGCGGGCAGATACAGGTTCATACTGCTTATTCCCTGGCTGGTTACGGGAGCTACCAGGATATTATCACCCCAGTAATACTGCTCTTCGGCATGATAAGCATTACTGTCTGCAAAACTATAATAGTACAAAGGACGCATCAGCGGTTTTCCATAAACAGCCTGCTCATATCCTAACGAATAGTTATAAGGTAACAACTGGTAACGCAGGTTGATATAATTGCGTACAATTGATTTATAGGGATCATCCCAATAACAGGGTTCAGAAGGAATGCTTTTTAATGTTTTGTCATAATCTTCCAGCGCAGTACCATGCGGACGGAACACGGGTGTAAAAGCAGCAAACTGCAACCATCTTGTATACAATTCAGCATCGCTCTGTTCCACAGAAGAAAAACCACCCGCATCTGAATGCACATACGGCAATCCGCTCAGGCTCATACCCAGCAAAATTAATGGCTGTGCTTTCAGGCCGCTCCAGGTACGCGCCACATCTCCTGTCCAGGGAAAAATGCTGTAACGCTGGCTGCCTGCAAAACCCGCCCGGTTCAGATTGAACAAACGTGTACCCGAAAAATCGGATGCATATTTTTCATACAACATCTTGCTCCAGTAATGGCCAAATACATTGTGTATCTCATCTGCGCCCATAGCACGTGTAACACCTGCATCCTTCAGGTTGTGCATCATACCGGCAGGATGTTTTTCAGGCTCTGCCAGATCAACCCACCAACCAGCAACACCATTGGCGATCTGTTTTTTGTATTGTTTCCAGATCCAGTCCTGCGACTGTTTGCGGAATACATCTATCAGACCACCTTTGCCAAAATAAAAATCAGTAAGCATAAACGGCTGACCACCCGCATTGGTAGCCAGGAAAGGGGCGGCTTCGGTATAGGTTTTGGTTCCTTCCAATACAAATGGCTCAGATATCAATACCGTTTTCACATGCTCCTTTACAGACAGATCGGTGATCATCTGTTTGGGGTTGGGCCATTTCTGAATATTCACCCAATCCCAGTTGCCCATTGTACCTTTCACATCATCACCAAACCAGAAAAGATCAATGATCAGCCCATCCATCGGGAAACGCTCCTGTCGCATTTTGTCAATCACCTGTTTTACCTGTGCTTCGCTGCGGTAACCAAAGCGGGATACAAAATTGCCCAATACCCAGCGGGGTGGCAATGGCTGACGGCCCGTAAGCGCCGTATAATTATTCAGTATCTCGTCAATGTTTTTTCCGAAAATAACATAGTAGGTCAGCTCACCGCTTGAAAAAGCAGCTTCCAGTGTGTTCTTGTCTGTAAGACCGATATCGAGATATCCTTTGGAAGAATTATCAAAAAAGATAGCATAGCCATTGGAAGAAATGATGACCGGTACAGAAAAGTTCAGGTTGTCTGCACCCAGCCCATAACCATACCATGGATTATTGTACAGGTTAAAACGGTATCCGCGGCGGTTCATTGGTAAGGCTCTTTCTCCGCCACCAAAAAAACGTTCATTATCGCTCAGTTGAAAACGGAAACCACGTTCATCTCCCTGTGCAAAATAAACAACATTCTTAACGCGGATCTCCTTACCGGACTTGTAATACAGCTTATCACGTTGTATCACCACACCGGCAGTATTATCCCATTCAATGGTTTGCGACTGTGCAGCTACAACTTTTGTATTGAGCACAGGAGGTTTTACGATCACAGCATCCGATACCTGTTCGCTTTTGGCATACCCGGCAGGACGGAAAGTGGTTTTGATAACAGCGTTTGTGAAAGACTGGAAACTCCATTCTCCGTCTTTCGTTTTATACACTACTTCACTGGCTTTTCCGGTAAAAGGGTCTTTACCAAGCGTATTTACCACTATCTGTTGCGCATAGGCAGCAAATAGTACCAACAGTAAGAACGAAGTGCAGGCAGTTCTACGGAGCATGATCATATAGCGGGAATTAATACATCAAATTAAAAAAACAAACGGGTGCCGTCCAAAAATTTGACGGCACCCGTACTGTTAAAATACAATTAGCGCTATGCTTATTTAGGCATCTCGAAGATCTTCGTATCAATGTCTTTGTTCACGTCCACTTTTTTAGTGGTCATGTTCAGGGTAATGCCAGGACCTACAGTCAGTTCTGTATTGTTGGCCACCACATATCCGTAATCTGTTTTTTTGTAGTTGGAGAATACTGAAACGGTTTCAATATCCTGGCCGCCCATACTGGCTTTGGCTACAGTTTTCACCAGGTAGTAAGTTGCGGGATCAAAATAATAGCTAAACTCAACACCTTCTTTGCTCACCAGTTTCAGTTTGATCGCATTTACGTTATTCACGCTTTCGCTACCGGCCAGCTCCACTTTATTGCCTTTTGCAGCATAATTGAACAAAGGACCACCAATATCCAACTGACCCTGGCTCATCTTAACCTGCTCATCGGGCATTGCGGTTGCAGCGCTTTGACCAGCCAGCGGGTTGATAGCCCAGCCGCCTTTATCAGTAATACACTGAACAATGGCCTGTCCGCCGAAATCGATATCACTACGGAAACCTTTTCCATTCAGTACATAGGTTTTGCTGCTGGCAGTATTGCCCATAAAATCCACATCAGCCTCAATATATACAGACTTAATGGCAGCTATCTTATCTTTTCCGCCGATAGCATCTATATATTTATTAATCACATCATCAGCAGTCTGCGCATGTACCATAATGCCGGTCAGTAAAGTTGCCGCCACCACTGTTGTTACAGGTAAGAATCTCATCGCTTTTTTTTTAATTATTGAAATAGGTCCGTTAAGAGGTAAAATTAATCGCTCAAATTTAGGAGTATAACTGTACAGCTGCCACTCTTTCATTAATTTTATTCATTTTTTTTCTATTATCATCCTATTAAGTTAATTATCAATGGCTGATTTTACAATCCAGGGACAACTGGCAGATGTGTGGCAGAAAAAGATCTATTCCGCAGAAATAAGCGTCAGGAACGGTATCATTACACAAATTCAGCCTTTGAAAACCGCTCATCAGGCATCTTTACCTTACATCTTACCCGGTTTTATTGATAGCCATGTACATATAGAAAGTTCCATGCTGGTACCGTCTGAATTTGCACGGCTGGCTGTAGTGCATGGCACCGTGGGCACCATCAGCGATCCCCATGAGATTGCCAACGTATGCGGCATGGAAGGGGTGGAATACATGATAGAGAATGGAAAAACGGTCCCTTTTAAATTTTACTTCGGTGCCCCCAGTTGTGTACCGGCCACTATTTTTGAAACAGCCGGTGCAACCCTGGACGCTGCACAGGTAGAAATATTATTGCAGAAACCTGAGATAAAGTACCTGAGTGAAATGATGAATTTTCCCGGCGTACTGTTCAAAGATCCCGAAGTGATGCAGAAAGTTGAGGCTGCTCATCGGCTAGGCAAACCCGTTGACGGGCATGCACCGGGATTGCGTGGCGAACAGGCTAAAAATTATATTGACGCCGGTATCAGTACCGACCACGAATGTTTTACAGCGGCAGAAGCACTGGAAAAACTGCAGTATGGGATGAAAATCATCATCCGCGAAGGCAGCGCTGCCAGAAATTTTGAAGCACTGATCGATCTGCTGCCGCAATATCCGGATAAAATGATGTTCTGCAGCGACGATAAACATCCCGATAGCCTGGTAGCCGGTCATATTGACCGCTTGTGTGCCCGCGCTGCCAACCGCGGTATTGATGTTTTTGACATTCTGCAGGCTGCCTGTGTTAATCCCGTACTGCATTACAAACTGGATACCGGCCTGCTGCGCGTTGGTGATGCCGCAGATTTTATCCTGGTAAAAGACCTGCAGCAATTCAACGTGCTGCAAACATTCATCAATGGTGAACAGGTAGCTGCCAATGGACAATCATACATCCGCGCTAATAAGGCAGGTATTATCAATAATTTCACCTGCACACCCAAAAACATCGGCGATCTGCAGATGGCAGCAAACGGACAACAAACGATTTCCGTAATTGAGGCACTGGAAGGTCAGTTGATCACCAACAAGCTACAATTACCAGCTACTGTTGAGAACGGATTATTGGTAAGTAATCCCACTACCGATGTACTGAAAATAGTAGTGGTCAACCGCTACCAGCCTGCGCCGGTTGCCAAGGCATTCATTAAAAATTTCGGTTGTAAAGAAGGCGCCATTGCATCATCTGTGGCCCACGATTCCCACAACATTGTTGCGGTAGGTGTGGATGATGAAAGTCTTTGTCGCGCCATTAATCTTGTTATTGCACAACAGGGTGGTATCAGTTGTGTAAATGCACAGAGCGAAATGGTAGTGGCATTGCCCGTAGCAGGATTGATGAGCAATGAGGATGGTTATGCTGTAGCAGAAGCTTATACAGCGATCGATGCCATGGCAAAATCAACAGGTACTACTTTACAGGCACCTTTCATGACACTTTCATTTATGGCACTACTGGTAATACCGCACCTGAAACTGAGTGACAAAGGTCTGTTTGACGGTGATACTTTTTCACTGTTATAATGAACTGTCTGTTCAAAACGCCTTTTCATTTGACATTAATCAAAATATCTACACCCTGTTCCCATTTTAATGATCGGTGCATTCTACACTTACCTATCTTTCACCTGCAATTGTGATAGCTGCAAGTAATGAACGATCATCAGTTGCTCTGAGCAATGTGTTGCATCATCTGCAAAACACTTCCACCCTACTGTCATTATCTGATCACATTTTTCTGTACAACCCGCACCTGTACAGCATTCCGCTCAATGAGATTATCTGTTGTTGCAAACAAAAATTCATTTACACAATCTTTGTAAAACAATTTTGCAACAATAAATAGAATATTTAGATAACCGTATTGTATACACCTGAAAAACGAAATAACAGAACAAGTTTAATGATGAAAGTCAAATACTTCCGGAAATAATTATATCTTTATTATAACACAACGTAAAACCCCCTTTCCTGTTAAGTTAATCATTAGCTATAACGCTAAGCACTACTCTGTTACCCCTAAGAATCCATTAAATCGGAGAAAGTAGTATGTTATCAACAAACAAACAACCCATTGTTGACCAGTGGTTTATAAACGACGTTGTACAGGAGTCACCATTTGCCATCTTCGCCAATTCAGTTTATCCAATCAGTGCTGAAGCACGTGCTTACATCAATGAAAAAACTTTTAAAACACACATCGGCAAAGGCGAATTGCTGGTACAGGCCAACGAGATCTGTACCTCATTATACCTGATGGAAAAGGGGATTACGCGCGGTTTTGTAAGAGAAGGCCGTAAAGAGATTACCACCTGGATCTCGTGCGAACGTGAACTGGTTACTTCTATCACCGGTTTCGACAAACAGATTCCGGCCAAAGAAAATATTCAGGCCATTGAAGATTGTGAACTGACAGGTTTGCTGCACAAAGATCTGCATTACTTGTACGATCATTTTCCGGAAATGAATATTGTTGGCAGAAGGATCCTGGAACAATACTATCGCAATGCCGAAGAAAGAGCGTTCATTGCACGTCTTACCGAAGCTACCAGCAAATACAAATATTTTATTGCCACCAACAGCAACCTGCTCAATCGTGTTCCTTTAAAATTCATTGCTTCTTACCTGGGCATGACACTGGAAACGCTGAGCCGCATCCGTGGCAAACTGTCACGCACAGCTCAATAATATTTTCCCGTTTTATAGCTTGATTGTTTAAAACAGGCTTTTTTACCGGTAAAAAAGCCTGTTTTACCGACCAGTTCATGACTATAACCTGTTTCCTCTTGTCCGGCCTGCTGCGGCTACATAGCTTTGTTGAAAATTAATCAATATGGACGACAGAGATTATCGCAGACAAAGAAGAGAAGAACGCAGGCAGTTAAGAAGACATGGAAGAGCCGGTAACAATGCCATGATTGGTCTACTGGTTATAGGCGTTGGTGGCCTGTTACTATTAAGACAACTGGGTGTATTTTTTCCCTCTTGGATCTTCCACTGGCCAATGATATTGATAGTAGTGGGTGTTGTTATAGGCGCCAGGAATAATTTCCGCGATCTTAGCTGGCTGATATTAATATTGGTGGGTGTTGTTTTCCTGGCAGACGATATTATTCCCGATATTTCACTGCGTCCTTACATCTGGCCCATTGCAGTCATTGGTTTTGGATTGCTGATCCTTACCCGCGGTGGACGTTGCAGAAACCACATGCATCACAACAATGACTTTACACCTCCCCAACAACCTCCTGCACCTCCGGCTTTTACCAGTGCCCCTGATACTTCTTCCACAGGTGCTGCAAACGCCTATACAAGCCAGGTGCCTACTGATGATTCCATTGATATTGTATCTGTATTTAGCGGTGTAAAAAGAAGCGTGTACTCCAAAACTTTTCGCGGTGGTGAAATTGTAACCATATTTGGCGGTGCCGATGTTAATCTTACACAGGCCGATTTTAATGGTGCCATCATTATTGAAGTAGTTGCCATTTTCGGAGGAGCCAAACTCATTATTCCCCCACACTGGACAGTCCGCACTGAAGCTACGCCTATTTTTGGCAGCGTGGAAGACAAACGTCCTCCAAGCGGCATTACGGCTGTTGACAAAGTACTTATCATCAGGGGTGCTGTATTATTTGGTGGTGTTGAGATCAAGAGTTATTAAACAGTTCTGTTGCCAACATTCAAAAATTACTGAGTTATGAGCTGGTTCCTGGCTAAAATTGTTTACCGGATCATCTGCGGCGAAGGCAATCATACAGCCCAGTTTGATGAACAATTGCGTTTGATTGAAGCAGAAGATGAAACTGCTGCATTTGAAAAAGCAAGAAAGATCGGTGATCAGGAGCAGGAGATCTTCCTGAACCAACAACAAAAACTAGTGCATTGGCAATTTGTAAATGTCAGTGAACTATACAAGATATCAGAACTGATCGATGGTGCTGAATTGTATTCCAGGGTAGAAGAGACCGAACGCGCAGATCTGTATATTGAAACCGTACATAAAAAAGCAGCCTACCTGCGTTCCAACATCCTGCAAAAGTTTTTCCAACTGTTTTAAAACCGGTTTACAGTGCCATCACCCTTATCTGCTGTTAAAAATCGCCTGATATTCATTGCCTGCTGGCTGGCATGGCTGCTGGTGCATTTTGCTATTCTGTACAACTGGAATATGGACTGGCAAACCGCACTGACCGACAGTTCTGTGTCCAATATATTACTGGCAATTATTTGTCAGCTTGCATCCAACAGCTTTGCATATTACAGACCGCAAAAGAACAGATACCTGTATATTATGCTGTTCTGTGCTGCCATCAGCATACTGTACTGCCTGGCTACCCGGTACGCACTAATAAAATTATTTACAGGCAATGAAGCATACCTGCTTTTTCTGCAAAAATCAATGTCCGTGCGTTTTGCAGTTGCCTGGCTGGCTACCGGGTGTATGGCCCTGATCAGTGAGTTGTGGTTTGCGCTTGAAGAACAAAAAGAAAATGAGGCCCGGAAAACTGCCGCTGAAAAATTAGCAACTGAAGCAGAATTATATAAACTACGTCAGCAATTACAGCCGCACTTTCTGTTCAACAGCCTGAACTCGATCAGTGCGCTGGTAAACATACAACCCGATCGTGCGCGCACCATGATACAGCAACTGTCTGACTTTTTGCGCGGCACATTGAAAAAAGAAGAAAATCAATGGACCACCCTGGGTGAGGAATTGCAGCACCTGCAACTGTACCTGGATATTGAAAAAGTACGTTTTGGTCACCGGCTTAATACCATTGTTCATTGTGATGACATTGCACGTGAACAACGCATCCCCCACATGTTGTTGCAACCCGTGGTAGAAAATGCCATTAAATTCGGACTGTACGATACTACCGAAGATGTTACCATCCGTATCGATGTTCAGTATAAAGATCATTACCTGGATATCTCCGTTCAAAACCCTTTCGATCCGGAAACATCCTCTCCCAAACAAGGTACCGGGTTTGGACTGAGTTCCGTACAGCGAAGGCTGTATCTGTTGTTCGCACGGCAGGATCTTGTTACCACTGCCACACAGGACAACCAGTTTACCACCCTCATTAAAATACCGCAGGCATGATAAAAGCCATCATTATAGACGATGAATCGCTGGCACGTATGATTGTAAAAGAATACCTGCAATCTTATTCACAGATAACACTGGCTCAGGAATGCAACGACGGCTTTGAAGGTGTAAAAGCCATCATGCAACATCAGCCTGATCTTATTTTTTTAGATATCCAGATGCCCAAGATCAATGGCTTTGAGATGCTGGAGCTGATAGAACAACCACCCGCCGTTATTTTTACCACAGCATTTGATGAATATGCTATCAAGGCATTTGATAACCATGCAGTAGATTACCTGTTGAAACCTTTCAGTAAAGAAAGATTTGACAAGGCGTTGAACAAATGGCTGGATCAACAGCAAACGCCTGCAAAAGAGAACACAACACCCGCATTGCTGGAAACAGCAGCTCATGCACCACAGCAAAGTCAGCGTATTGTGGTAAAAACCGGCAGCCGTATTAAAATTATTCCTGTTGAAGAAGTACAATACCTGGAGGCTTCCGACGACTATGTAAAGATTCACACCAGGGAAGGTGTATTCCTGAAAAACAAAACCATGTCCCAGTTTGAACAATTGCTGGGCAGCCAGTTTGTACGTACGCACCGTTCTTACATCATCAACGTACAACTGATCAACAGGATCGATCCTTATGAAAAAGACAGCTACCTTGTAATTCTTTCTACGGGCGCACAGGTACCCGTCAGCAAAACAGGCTATGCCAAACTGAAACAGGTGCTGGGTATCTGATGCATCGATCATTACCAGGAATGACAACATTTTGCCGGTTGCTGAAAAAAATTCAGATATTGCAGAAGGCTGTCTTTCCATGTTAACAGCCACAGTCCTATACAACCGCAATACTGTTAACAACCCATAAAAAGAAGAACCTGCACCCCGAAGGCCCATAGCAATGTTGGTAACAACCAGCACAAGAAGAAATCTGACAATGGCCATCAAACAATCCAGCCATCGGACAACTCTACTTCCAACTTTCCTGACTGGAAAGGGAAAACAACCTTTAACAGATTGTAGAAAAAAATTCAGATGCTGCCGAAGATTGCCTTCCCTCTGTAGTAGAAAAAAAACCAACCATCACCCAGTCAAATTTTCAATTAGCCCCTTCATCCAAACAAATACCCGCATCCATTCAACAATACCCGAATAAGATCATACTGATAAGACATATATCAAACTATCATCAACAACCGATTTGTTTTTGATCTTTATCAAACAACTTTCGCACAACAAGCTGCAATTTTTATTTCTTACCCTCCGTTCTAATCGCTCAACTCTGATCCGGTAGCTTCACTGATTTATACCGATAACGAATAAACGTTATCTATAATATTTAATCACGTCCTTTATGAAATTCCGTAACCCGAAACCTGTTTTCCGGATGCTATTCTTTTTATTGATGTGCGTTGCTACCGGAAATGTATTATACGCACAATGTTCTTCATCCGGCAACAAAAATCCAACCACAGCAACTGATGTAAGTTTTACCGGAAGTTCCTTCGCATTCAGCAATCCTGATTACAGTCTTATATCAGACAATAACAGAGCTACAGCCTCTGCAGTGCTGGCATTGCTTACCGGCCAGACCAATTATCTGCAAACCACCAATTTCAATTTCGCCATTCCCAGCAAAGCGTCTATCTGCGGTATAGAATTGCAGATACAGCGTAGTGCTACTGGTATCGGCAAACTTCTGGGTATTGAAGTAGCATGGGTCAATGATAATATTGTGCGACTGTTAAAAGGGAATGTGCTTACAGGCAGCAACTATGCTACTGCCTCACACTGGAGCTCTACAGACACGTATATCACTTATGGAGGAAGCGCCGATCTGTGGGGAACAACATGGACTCCGGCCGATATCAATGCAACCAATTTCGGTATGGCATTTTCAGCATCCATTACAGGAGTAGTGGCATTACTACCGTCAGTAAGGATCAACGATGTACGTATTAACGTTTATTATTCATTGCCTACTCCTTTGCCTGTAGTACTTACAAAGTTTGACGTTGCCGCCACCGGCAACAATACAGCAACACTACAATGGAAAACGGACAATGAAGATCCCGGTACGGTCTTTACCATACAACGTTCTATAGACGGCGTTACCTGGCAAAATGTGACCAGCATTCCGGGCATATCGAAAAACATTCCTAACACCAGCTATACAGCAGAAGACAGATCGCCTTATTCTTATCGTACATGGTATCGTTTACACGTTCGGTCAGATGCTGGTGAAGATTTCTACAGCAGTATCAAAACCGTTACGTTCAGGAAGAATTCAACAGTACAAGTATTTCCAAACCCCTTTACTTCATATATACAGATCAGCAACCTGCCGCCCACCGGGAATATTATTGTAACTGATATTTACGGGCGGCAGGTTCTCAGTAAAAAGGTGAACACGTCTGGCAATGAGCGCCTGAATATGGAAGGATTAAGTGCCGGTACTTACTTTATCACCACCGGTCATGAAACGATTAAAGTGCAGAAACAATAAAGCACTGTGTTATAAGTCCGCTATATATTTTGCAGTCTGCTCACGGATCTTTTTCTGTGCCCTGACAACTGCTTTCATTACAGTTACAGAAGGAACAGCCTTGCTCATATCGCTGGTAGTACCAATGGCGGTGATGTACCAATCGCGCCATACTTCCAGTATATGCTGTTCCTTTTCTTTAGTACTGCTACCGTCGGTCACAGCTTTTTTACTTAAAACAGCTTCCGTTTGCAAACGTTGCAGTGCATTGCCCGTAATATCATCAATCAGTGCAGTGATCAGTTTATCGTTTGTATTGGTAAGCAGCAGCGCAGTAACCAGGGCACTGATGCCAACATGTTTCATTTCTTCGGCAGACACCATATCAATACGGTCACCATCGGTATGATAAAATACATCGGTAAAATGCCACATCAGCAAACCCGGAATGTGTGCACGCAGGAAAGGTGTATGATCACTGCCGCCTTCAAACGGGTTGGTATTAACCACCCAGCCGGTATTTTTTGCTTCATTTAAACAACGGTTCAGCAACAGGTCATTAAAATAATGCGGAAACATATCTGATTCTTTCAATGCACTGCCCCCCCACTCTGTATGTTTATCATTGCCTCTTGTCCAGATAGCAGAAGGATCGGGCATTTTTTCAATCAGGAAACTACCGCCTGTTTTTTTGATGTCTTCTCCCACCATGTCCAGGCTCAATCCCCACTTAATACCTTTTGCACGAACGGAATCATCTTTAATATACCTGCCGGTAGAAACAATTTCATCACCCCATAGAAAGGTAATGGTACGTTTGGGCGACAGTTTACCTTCTTTTACCAATTGTGCTGTTACACGTGCCATTTCAGCCAGGGTACCTACACCGGAAGCATTATCGTTGGCACCAGGCTCCTGTACATGCGCACTGAATACAAAACGCTCGTCAGGTTGGGATGTACCACGCACATTGGCAACAATGGTAAGCTCTTCGGAAGGATATATTTTGGTTTTAATATTCACGTGTAGTTGTACAGGCCCTTTTTCCAGGGCGGTTCTTAAACGTTCACGTGCAACTGTTGATAACAGGATGCCCCATTTCTGTTCTAGCGAATCTGTATACCCTATTCCTGAAAACTGTATGGAGTTAACATGTTTGGTGGGCTGTGTATATGCCGGTAAACTGTAAGACAATGCGCCAATGGCTCCGTTCTTGATTGCCATACCGTATACACTGCCAATAGATCCATCGGCCATTACGATCTTTCCCTTCACATCTTTGCCCTCATAGGCTTTCGCCGAGCTTTTTCCTATATCCACCAATTCAGCAGTAATGCCATCCGCCGGAGTAGATGCCGCGTACATGGCAATCATATTACGGTTAGTTTTAAACTCCAGCAGGGGTTTGTCTTCGCCTACAATAAACAATTGCGCATCAACCGGTTCCCAGGTAGGACGCTTCATGGGTCTTGTTTCTATACGATAAGTAAGCGTGGCATCACTTTCACCTTTTACTTCCTTTACAAAACCAGCTTTCTGCAATATGTTTTCCACATAATAAATACTTTCATTAAAACCGCTGTTACCGGCCAGGCGCCAGCGCTGCTCTACAAAAGCAACGGCTTCAAAAGCATTCTGTTCACGGAAATTATCACGTAACAGGCGAAGATAATTTTGCTCCTGTTGTATCTGCTGCGCACCCGCAACATAGCTGAACAGAATAAGACAGATGGATGATGTGATGTATTTCATAAAGGAAATTACAAGTGACAAACCAACGTTCCGCATTTATCGTCAGGCATTCTTTACGCTTCCTGACCGATCCATACAGCCCCACCAATGCTATCGCGCACAGAGCCGGTTACCGACGATAGTACATTATTCTCTTCGCGCCAGCGCAACACACCTATCAGCGCCATGATCAACGCTTCTTTATAATCAGCCAACTGATCATCGGGTACCACCACTTCCACAGATAATTGTTGCAGCAACTCCTTCAAACGCTCCACCAGTACATGGTTATGAGCACCACCGCCGCAGATCAGCATTTTAGGTTGTTCTGTATGCAGTGGCAGATCAGCAGACAATTTACGTACCGCATCAGTTACCTGTACGGCAATATGTTCAGTAAAAGTGGCCAGTGCATCAGGCGTGCTCAGTGCCGCATTATCAATAGCAGGGAAAACAACACCTGTTCCAAAATCATTGGCCAGCGATTTGGGATAATGCTGACGGTAGTATTCAAAGTTATTCAATATTGATAACAATGAGCGGTTAACACTGCCCATGCCAGCTATCTGCCCGCCATCATCATAAGGTTTACCGGCTTCATTTGCCAGCATATTCAATACCCGGTTGGCCGGACATACATCAAAAGCCACATAATGTGTGGGATGATTGTATGAAATATTGGCAATACCGCCCAGATTCAGGAAAAAAGCATAATCCCCTAACAATAATTTTTCTCCGATAGGCACTATCGGCGCACCCTGTCCGCCCAGTGCCAGGTCTATAGCACGCAGATCACTTACCACGTTGATGCCTGTTACAGCAGCTATAGCAGCGCCATCACCCAGTTGTGCCGTCATCTTGTGCTCCGGTACATGAAAAGTTGTATGCCCGTGACTGGCAACTAGCTGTACCTGGTAATGCAATCCGTATTTATCTACAAATTCATTAATACGTTGCCCGATATAATGTCCGTACGCTGTATGCAGCAACTGGTAATCCAGTGCAGAAAGTGTAGTAGCCTGTTGCAGTTTTTTCACCCACACATCATCATATTTCAGGCATTCTGCCGCTTTTATTTCATAGCTCCATTTTCCGGCCATTTCAGTGAACTCTGTAAACGCCACATCTAATCCGTCGAGTGAACTGCCACTCATGACCCCGATTGCACGGTATACCATAATTTTTTAATTATTTCTGTTTACTGACTGCTATCATACAGGAAGAGTAAAAACCGATTGCTTTCACAACAAATCGCAAAATCGTATTGTACAAAGTCCTTAAAATCCCCGAATTCTCTCCCTGTAGACTATATTTGTGCGTCAAATTTCACGTTTCGGCGTCCAAAATCCAAAACTAAAAGCATGGTTATCAATTTAAGCGAGCAACATTCGCTCCTGAGCAATTGGGTAGGCGAGTTAAGAGATGTACAAGTGCAAACGGATCGTATGCGTTTCCGTCGTAACCTTGAACGTATTGGAGAAGTGGCGGCCTACGAGATCAGCAAGCTGCTGACCCACGAAGAGCGGGAAATACAAACTCCGCTGGGTATTTCTATGTGTAAAATGCTGAAAGAGCAACCGGTTCTGGCTACCATTCTGCGCGCCGGACTCCCCCTGCACCAGGGTTTACTGAATTACTTTGACAAAGCAGACAATGCCTTTATTTCTGCCTACCGCAAGCATAACCGCGATGGCAGTTTTGAAATAAGCCTCGATTATATTTCCTGTCCTGAGCTGGAAAACAGAGTCATCATTATCTCAGATCCCATGCTGGCTACCGGCGCTTCGCTGGTAAAAACCATCCAGTACCTGCGTGAAGAAGGACATCCCAGTGAAATTCATATTGTTGCAGCTATTGCATGTTCCGTTGGTATTGAGTATGTTCGCCGCAGCGAGCCACAGGTAAAAATATGGTGCGGTGCCATTGATGAGGAATTGACAGCCAAAGGCTATATTGTTCCGGGCCTTGGAGATGCAGGCGATCTGGCTTTCGGCACCAAAGTACAGATGTAATATTTAACAGTAAACAGTCTGGCTTTTTTTGTACTTTGTAAGTAAGTCGCTGCCCGAACGAATTGATGCTTTTATCTTATGCTGATGAGAAAACTATTATTATTGGTTATTTCCGGTGCTCTGTTTCAAACCGCCGTAGCCCAGGACCCAAATTTTTCGCAGTTTTTTGTATCTCCGCTTACCCTCAACCCGGCTCTTACCGGTAAATTCAATGGTAACTTTAGAGTAGCCGGTAACTATCGCGATCAATGGCCTGCTATCAGTAAAGCGTTTGTTACGTCTACCATTTCAGTGGACATGCCGATCCTGCGAAATAAGCTTGATGAACTGGATACATGGGGTGTGGGATTGCTGGCTATGACAGATAAAACTGCCAATGGCGTTTTATCAACCAATATGATCTCACTCACTACAGCTTACCATAAAGGATTAGACGAAGACGGACTGCACCAGATCGGTGTAGGTTTTCAGGGCACTTACAATACCAAAAGACTGGATGGTACCAAATTGAACTTTGAAGATGAACTGGACCAATACGGAGGCTGGACCATACCCAGCGGTGAAATAGTGGACAACCGCCAGATCAACCTCAGTTACTTCGATGTATCATTAGGCGCATTGTATAACGGCTCTACCGACGGATACAATAACTTCTATCTTGGCGCTTCCGTATACCACATCAATAAACCTAAAGAATCTTTTGCCAACGACGCATTCTATACACTGAGTCCGCGTGTTACTGCACATGCAGGCGCTGCCCTTCCTATTGCAGATCGCACACGTACCATTTATCTCAGTTCATTGTTCAGCAGACAGGCCGGTGCCAACAATATTGTTGCCGGTGGTGCTGTAGGTTTTCTGTTGAATAACGATGAAGAAAATCCTACCAATTTTTACGCAGGTGCGTGGACACGTTTTAACAACGTGAACGATGCCATCATTCCCTATATCGGTCTTGAATTTGGCAGCCTGCGTTTCGGTGCTTCATACGACGTAAATATTTCCAGCTTAAAAACAGCTTCACAAAGTCGTGGAGGCATTGAGATATCTTTGATCTATATCAGTCGTCCCGGTGCTTATAAAGGTATACCTTGCCCACGCTTCTAAAACACGGATCGTGCGGATCGAGAAATGAATACAAATGTTTAAATAATTGTTGAGGATATAAAGCCATTCTGTAAAGAGTGGCTTTTTTTATGCCCGGCATTCTGTTATACCTGTTACCTGATCTGCGCTAAAACTCCTATAATCCGCGTTTCCCACTTACATACGGATTGTCTTTCACTATAAAGCGGTATGGCAGTTTTGCATCCTCACCTGCATAGTCCACTCCTATACGGGGTGTTGCAATAATATCTTTACGGGAAACTCTGAAGCCATCATCACCAATATACATTTCATCGCTCATCAGGTCAGCACCGGTATGATGTGTAAAAATGCCCAGGGCTTTGGATACATTACCGGGTCCGCGGGTAAGCGTATGATCTGCTTTCTTTTTACCAGTACGTTTTAGCATCGTATCAATACCCTGCAAAGGCTCTACACCCCGCACCAGTATAGCATGCGGAACGTCCTGCAGGTTGGTCACTACATTGAATAAATGATGAATGCCATAACACAGGTACACATACGCAGTGCCACCAGCGCCATACATAATTTCAGTACGGTTTGTTCGGCGTCCGCCAAAAGAATGTGAGGCCCGGTCTGTTACACCGGCATAGGCTTCCGTTTCCACAATACGACCAGTAGTCAGCAAACCATCAAAATGGGTCACCATTACTTTTCCCAGTAAATCCCTGGCAATGGCAACCACATCTGCACGATTGTAAAAGGCATTATCCAGCTTATGCATACATCAAACCTTCAAAGTAAAAATGTAAAAAATACGGTACAATGTTACCGGTTGCAATCTGTTACAATTCACCCATTAATTCCCTTTTAATAGCCTAATCCACAGAAATATTTGGTATGTTTGAAGTTCTCTGTTGTATACAGATCGGACCATTACAAATAAACAAAAAACAGCTTAAACGAAACTACTTTGCTGAAAGAAATCGTCACTGCCATACAGTCTTACATCAAGGCGCATCGTTTTATCAGCAAGCATGAACTGTGGAAGTGGATCCTGATACCCGGCATATTGTATACCATCCTGTTTATGGTGGGTATGTTCTTTTTCTGGTCTTCTTCTGCAGATGCAGTAAGTTATCTCAGCCACCGCCTGGGTATTGATCGCTGGCTCCACCGCCAGGGAAGCGGTATTCTTAGTTTCTTTTTCATGATGGGCGGCATCATGGTGCAATTGATCTTATTGCTTTTCTACTTCTCCCTGTTCAAATATATTTTCCTCATCGTTGGTTCACCACTGTTTGCTTATCTCAGTGAAAAGACAGAAGCCATCATCGAAGGACGTGAATTTCCTTTCAGCCTCCGCCAGCTGATGAAAGATATAGTGCGTGGTATTAAACTGGCACTACGCAACACACTCTGGCAAACTGTATACAGCATATCCATACTGATCCTTTCTTTTATACCATTAGTGGGCTGGATCACCCCTGTCATTGCGCTGCTGGTAGAATGCTATTACTATGGTTTCTCCATGCTTGACTATAGTTGTGAAAGACACAAACTGTCACCCGCAGCCAGCATCGAATTTATCGGTAAACATAAAGGTCTTGCCATCGGTAATGGCATTTTGTTTTATCTGATGCATCTTATTCCGTTTGTAGGTTGGATACTGGCTCCATCGTATGCAGTAGTAGCTGCTACCATCAGCCTGTATCACCAGCACCAGGATTTTGAAAGCTAACCTGTTGCAATAGCATTTTAAATCGTTCATTTAATTCCCGATCATGGCCCCTGCAAGCACAGTGTATCTGATCCCGTCGGTACTGGATGAAACCGCTACCGCTACTATACCCGCTTATGTGGTAGATGCCGTGCGGCAATGCCAGGTATTCTTTGTAGAAAATGAACGTAGTGCCAGGCGTTTTCTTAAAAGTCTCTGGAAAGAAATGGTGATTGATGATTACACCTGGGTAACTATTCATAAGGCTGAACAGGCAGTCAAAAATCAATTCCGTCAGCATATACGTGCAGGAAAAAATATCGGCATTATCAGTGAAGCCGGTTGCCCGGGTATTGCAGATCCCGGGCAGATACTGATTGAAGCTGCGCACGAAACAGGCGCTATAGTAAAACCACTGGTAGGTCCCAGCTCTATTTTACTGGCATTGATGGCCAGCGGTATGAACGGACAACAATTCCGTTTTACAGGTTACCTGCCCATTGATAACGGAGCCCGTATGCAAACCATTCGTGAAATGGAAGCAGAATCATCCCGGCGTAACTGTACACATGTATTTATTGAAACACCCTACCGCAATAATCAACTGCTGGAAGTATTATTGAAAACCTGCAAACCCAATACGCAGCTATGTATTGCTGCTGATATTACCGGAACCGATGAATTTATCCATACACGTACAATGGCCGACTGGAAAAAGCAATTACCGGATCTACATAAAAGGCCTACGATATTTTGTTTGTTAGCACCTTAGGAGTTTTGAGTTTAGGGTTCTGATATTCGAGGATACCTGAAGAAAAGAGGTTTTGTTTTTATGTAAAAGTGAAATGTCAACCATGAAACTAGCGTCGCTGATACCTGATCCCGATTTTCTACTCAGTTACACTCAGATTTCCTGTCTTCACTTCAACATTTCTCATTCAACATTCAATATTCAATATTTCTCATTTAGTTGCATTTGCCCGTAGTTCGTAGCTCACAGTCTTTTAGACCTTTGACAGCAGACATCCCACATCTTTTTCATAGCCAAAGCTTTCGCTATCCCTTAGTATTAAACAGTATGTAACTTTTATCTGCCTTGTTCTCTTGTACCTTTTCCTCTTATCCTTTACTTCGGCTTGATCACCGATTCATTGCCTGTAACACGTACTTCCAATACACTATCTACAATGAACTGCTGCCATCCGCGCCAGGGCAATACACCAAAATAGGTTTTGTAATGCAGCTCTACTTCACGACCGGAATTGCGCAACAGGATATCCGCTACTTTTTCATCCACTACACTGAAATCAAATTCATTGCTCTGGATATTGGCCTTAAACCCGCTCTGAATGATCTTTCCTTCGTAGGTTTTAAAAAGATATCCTTTTTTCTGGAATGTGTTGAGTACACCGGCTTTGGTTCCTTCGGCAAATACCCAGTAAAAACGGAAATACACAAAAATGGCCAGTGCTGCTACAACAAAAAGGATAATGTAATGACGAAGCTTCATTGCGTATAGGTTATAGGTTAATAGTAAAACGACCCGTACTGATCCTGTATTACAATCCGAACTTATCTACAAGATAGATTAATGCAGCCATATTTACAGCACCCAGTTCCAGCTCGCGTTTGTTCACTGCTTCAAAGACATCATTGCGGGCGTGGTGCAGATCAAAATAGCGTTGGGAGTCGGGTTGCAGACCAGCCAGTGGTGTACCAAATGTTTTGTTCAGCGGGCCTATATCGGCACCGCCACCCGCTCCCCATTCGTATACGCCATAAGGTCTGAACAACGGTGCCCAGCCTGTGATTTTGGCTGTTTGCGCAGCAGGAGCTGTCAGGCCAAATCCACGGGGTGTAAAACCACCGTTATCACTTTCCAGTGCAAAGATGTGTTTCTCACCTTTTTCCTTTGCTTCAGCAGCATATTTCAAACCGCCACGTGTACCGTTCTCTTCATTGGCAAATAACACTACCCGGATAGTACGCTTGGGTTTGTAGCCCAGTGCTTTCAACACCCGTAATACTTCAATAGATTGCACACAACCAGCGCCATCATCATGTGCGCCTTCACCGGGATCCCATGAATCCAGGTGACCGCCAACTGTAATGTATTCGTCCGGAAATTCCGTTCCTCTCAGTTCACCGATCACATTATGACCAACTGTATCGGGTAATGTTTGTGCATTGGTTTTAATAAACACTTTCACATTCTTATTGGCAGTAATGGCAGCCGCCAGTTTATCAGCATCCTGCAAGCCCACAGCCAGTGCAGGTATTTTAGCATACGCCGAATCGTAATGCAAACCACCTGTATGCGGATTGTTGTCGGTAGCATGGCTCATAGAGCGTACCACCACACCTACTGCACCATATTTGGCAGCACTGCTGGGTCCCTGGCCACGATACTTTACGGCGTCGCTGTAGGCTGAAAAGGTTTTGAGTAATTTATCGTTAAACTTATAATTATAGAATACGATCTTTCCTTTCACTTCATTTTTCCGTTGCTCCAGTTCGTCAAAGGAATTGATCAGTATCACCGGCGCCTGTATACCGTTCTTTCCGGTAGCTACAGAACCACCCAGCGACAATACATCCAGCGATACTTTTCCGGCTTTGCCATCAACAGCGAACCATGCTTCATCTTTGCCGCCACGTATCCAGTGTGGTACCATGCATTGCTGCAGCCATACTTTATCTGCACCGGCCTGCTGCAGTGCTTTTTGTCCCCATGCCTCAGCTTTGTACATGCCGGAAGAGCCTGAAAGCCTGCCTCCTACCTGTTTGGTCAGCACACGCAGGTCCTCATAAGCCTTGCCGTTCATCAATATTTCATCGGCTATTTTTCTTATAAAAAGCGAATCGTCCTGTTGCGTCCATCCCGTTTGAGCTATAAATAGTGCCAGGGCTGTAAACAATTTTCTCATGGTACATGTTATTTTACGCTAAAGTTAAGGGAACAACATGAAGTATGAAGGCTGAAGACTGAAATCAGGCAGACCCTAAAAGTTTAATATTCAACCTGCCATAAAGCAAATTGTTATGCAGTAACAATAAATTAACCTGTCTGTAAATCCGGCTCCTTCTGGCATCTGACTTCTGCCCCCTGATCTCAGACAACACATTCAACGAATTAAATTACCTTCGGGCACTTAAATTATTTTACGCCGTATGCGCATTGGTATTGTTTGTTATCCAACATTTGGTGGTAGTGGAGTAATGGCAACGGAACTGGGCAAGGCCCTTGCTGACAAAGGCCACCAGGTACATTTTATTACTTACCAGCAGCCGGTAAGACTCAGCGAGTTTAATGCCAATATCTTTTATCACGAAGTGCGTGTACCCACCTATCCGCTGTTTGATTATCCTCCTTACGAAACAGCACTGTCCAGCACTATGGTGGATGTTATTGTGAACAACAATATAGACCTGCTGCACGTACACTATGCTATTCCGCATGCATCTGCCGCCTATATGGCAAAAAAGATACTGGAAAAACAAGGCAAGCGCATTCCGGTGATCACCACACTGCATGGTACTGATATTACGCTGGTAGGCAGAGATAAAACATTTGAACCTGTGGTTACTTTTTCTATGAATGAAAGTGATGCCATCACTGCAGTGTCTAATAACCTGCGCGATGAAACATATAAACACTTCGCCATTGAAAAAGAGATACAGGTAATCCACAACTTTGTGGATGTAAAACGTTTCCGCAAAAAACCTATTGACGCTTTTCGCCGCGTTATTGCTCCGAATGGCGAAAAGATATTATTACACGCGTCCAACTTCCGCAAACTGAAACGCGTGAATGACGTGATCTACATCTTTGCAGAAGTATTGAAAAAAGTTCCCTCCAAATTGTTGTTTGTAGGCGACGGGCCAGACAGGCCCGAAGCAGAAGCACTTTGCCGCCATCTGGGTATCTGTGATGAAACACGTTTTGTTGGGAAACAGGAACAGATTGAAGAGATCCTTGCTATTTCTGACCTGTTCTTAATGACCTCCGATTATGAAAGCTTTGGTCTGGCAGCACTGGAAGCTATGGCTGCCGGTGTTCCTGTTATTTCTACCAACGCAGGTGGTTTACCGGAGATCAACATCCCGGGTAAAACAGGTTTTTTGAGTAATGTAGGAGATATCACTTCAATGAGCAATCATGCTATTGAATTGTTGTCGGATGAAAGCAAACTGCAGTATTTCCGTGAACAGGCCGCGGCACAGGCAAACCAGTTCGACATAGACAATATCGTTCCCCGCTACGAAGAACTATACAATCGTTTTTTATAGATAACCCACTGACAGGATACGATGCTCATTGTATCCTGTCAGTGCCTCTTCAGCTATCTGGCAGGATCTGTATTATTCCTGCCAGATAGCATTCACAACACTTCTCCGTTATCGCAAGTACGTTTTTTAAAAGCAGCAGGGGTGCTGTTCCTACGGAACAGCACCCCTGCTGAAATGCTTACAATATTGTTATTCCTATCTCCTTCTGATCCATACTTCAGGATCCAGGTTCTTGGTATCCTGCATCAGGATAAACTCAATCTCCCCGTTACCATCATCATTGGTACCAGCTTTGCCCACTACCTGTCCGGCTTTGATCTTTTGTCCCTTAGATACAGCAGCAGCAGCCAGACCACCATAAGAGGTAAAGAATTTACCATGCTGTACCAGCACCGCAGCATTGTCTTCCACATCAAACACAGAGATCACCTCTCCATCAAATACTGCTTTAACCGGGGCCCCTTTTTCTGTTTCTATCGTTAAACCAGGGTTGTTACCCCTGATAGAAGTACCAGCCACAGAATACAATCCGTAATGCAGTTTGATCTCTCCTTTCTCCAGTGGCCAGGGCAGTTTGCCTTTGTTCTTTTCAAAATTATCGGACAATAATTCGCCTTCGGGAGTAGCTTCAAATACGCTTTTGGTTTTGGCAGGTGCTGCAGGCTTATTGGTTGCTACAGGGGCCGTTGCGGTTGTAATAGGATTGCTGTTGTTATTGTTGCTGGCATTAGCGGCATTGTTTTTCGCGGCAACTGCGGCTTCTTCACGTTCTCTTTTTCTTGCTGCTTCGGCCGCTGCAGCAGCTGCAGCTTTTGCTTTTTCAGCCTCGCGCCTGATAGCTACCAGGATACCGTCACGCAGTTTTTTATCTGCTTTCTGTTTGGCGGTCAACTCACGGTTGATCTCGTTTTCCCTGCTTTTCAGCTTACCAACAAACTCATCCTGTTCTTTTTTCTCTTCTACCAGTACACCTCTTTCCTTTTCTTTTTCTTTCAGCACTTTTCCTTTTTCTTCACGCGCAGTTTGTAAACCTGTGATCTTTCCTTTTAAGATATTCTGTGTATTCTTGATATTATCGGCCTGTTGCTCACGATACAGGCGATAGGATTTCAGGTATTCAATACGTTTCAATGCGTCATTAAAACCGTTGGCAGAGAATATGAAGTTGAGAAAATCGTAGTTACTTCTGTTCTTATAAGCGTATACTACACTTTTTTCATATTGCGATTTCAGGGTGTCCAGTTCACGCGTAAGACGAGTGATCTCATTCCTGGATTGACTGATATTGCCTTCTATCACGTCCATCTGTTCGTTGATATTGTTGATCACCTGCTCACGCAAACGCAGCTTCCGCTGGATCATGGCCAACTGGCCCAGACCAGCTTTCCTGTTTTTCTTGGTTTCCTCCAGCGTATGTCTCAGATCGTCAATTTCACGCTGTATCTCCACTTGTTTCTTCTTCAGGTCTTCACTATTCTGTTGCGCTACCGCCAGAGAACACGAGAAAACCACCCCCCAAAAGCACAAACCCAGTTTTTTTAGCATACCGGAATTTTTAAAAGTTAGTAAACAACAAAAAAAGCAACGCTCAACACGGCTCCTTTATTATTGACGCTTATAATTTTTAGGAATCTTAAAGGGGAACTCTAAATCTACGTTAAAATCAAATTGTTTATACTGTAACTCTATATCCAGCTTCGATTTTTCTGATACGGTAATACGACGGTATTTTGAAAAACGAAAGCCATTCTTGCTGTCATAATCGCCATAGGTGATATCGCATGTGCGGGCCTTTATCAGTCCTACATCGTCCAGCTTACTGTGTTCGGGCAAATAACTGGTATTGTTAACCGTCAGCAGGTGTTTAAATAAGGACCCTACGCTAATAAGGGATACATTTTTATCCTGTTTCCGGTAAGAGACAATATTAGTGTCCAGGTAAATGGGATTTCCCAGCAGCAGATCCTGCAACTCGCTAAATGTAAAAGGTAAATGTGTTACGTCCTGCAGGTATTCCAGCGACCGGAGCTGTATGATCTTATCCAGTTTGTTCAGCACCTTCACACTATCGGGCGTAATCATTACTTTAAATGCCTCAATACCAAGCGCTGCAATAATGCTCACCCATATTACGCTGTCCTTTTTAATACGCAGAAAAGCGTTAAAATCACTGCTTTTACCATCACTTCCTTTAAAATCTACCTTTACTTTGGCAGAGAAGGTATTAAAATCGAGCCTGTTTTTCTGTACCGCGTCAAATACGTCGTGTATATAACGCATGGAGTCAGCATGCAGGTCGCGGGTTTCGATGGGGGGCACTATCACTATCTGTGCGGTATCTTTTTTGGCAATGGCAGTCTGGATCTTTTTGGCCGAGCGGCAACTATCCAGCGCTGCAATCATTACTATCGAGAGCAATAACCATTGACAATATTTCATCTGAATTTAATCGTCTTTTAATGAATTTCAACAGAGATCAGGGCTTCGGTAAAAAAAAGCCCCGGTATAATTTAATAGTATTTGCACCACAATTGTGCCACAGTATTATGATTTGCCGGTATGGCCAAAGCCACCTTCATGACGTTCGGTTACTGATATCTTTTTTACCAGTTTCCATTTTACCTGTTTTACAGATTGTACTACCATCTGTGCAATACGGTCGCCGTGATGAATGACCTGTTCTTCTTGCGACAAGTTAATTAAAATGATCTTGATTTCGCCCCGGTAATCGGCGTCAATAGTACCGGGTGTGTTCAAACAGGTTAATCCCTGACGGATGGCCAAACCGCTACGGGGTCTTATTTGTGCTTCATAATCTTCGGGCAGTTCAATAAATAAACCAGTAGGTACCAGAAAACGTTCCAGCGGTTTCAATACCAGTGGGGCTTCCAGATTAGCGCGGATATCCATACCAGCCGAACCCGGTGTACTGTATTCCGGTAAAGGATTGGTAGATTTATTAATGATTTTAACCTTAAGTTTTGACATGGCGCGAAGTTAAGGCAGTTAGCGGTTTTGGTTACAAGTTTCTGGGGCGGTTACTGGTTTGGGACTGCAGATCGTGAATCGTGATACGTCAGTCCTGATTGGTCACTGCCATTTTTGTTCGTTGCTCAAAGCTTGCGGCTTCTCAGACTTTGTATTTCAGACTTCGGACTTCCTGTTTTTCCTTCTTCCCGACTGTATTTGCTCAAGGCTTCTCCAACCTCACCCTTCTTTTTTCAACAACACTGTAGCATACGCCACCAGTCCTTCTTCACGTCCTACAAAACCCATGCGTTCGGTGGTAGTAGCTTTTACAGATACATCGTCAGTTGTAATGTTGAGGATACCAGCGATCACTTCCCGCATGCTATCTGAATACTTTTTGATTTTCGGCGCTTCCAGACAAATGGATGAATCTACATTCACCACGCTATAGTTCCGGGCTTTGATCAGTGCATATGTTTTCTGTAACAGGATCTTGCTGTCAATATCTTTATAAGTATTGTCTGTGTTGGGAAAATGAACACCAATATCACCCAATGCAAGGGCACCCAGCAGTGCATCACAGATGGCATGTAACAATACATCTGCATCACTGTGTCCCAGCGCACCTTTGGTATGTGGTATCAGTACGCCTCCTATCCATAATTGTCTGCCTTCTGTTAACTGGTGAAAATCGATCCCGAATCCTGTTCTGTACATAATGAATATGCAAATTTGAAAATATGAGAATGCAAACCGGTATTTCCGGCCATTGCGTGCAATGTTACATTAAATAAAGAAGCGCCCGGCATTACAGCCGGACGCTTCAAATATATTTTGTTTTATTTATATCAGCACATATTTACTTGTCGCTGCTGCTGCCATTGGTTACGTTGTCAAGGTCGAACACCAGGCCAAAACGCAATGTATTGGACAGCGGGTTGCGGGTTACACCGGAACCTGAAGGTACCAGGTAAGAGAAGTTCAGGGTAAACATATTGTATTTAATACCTAAACCTGCAGTGAAATATTTACGGTTGCCTTTGTTCTTGTTTTCGTAGAAGTAACCGAGGCGGGCAAAGAACTGGTCGTTGTAACCATATTCAGCACCTACTGAAAACTGGAACTCTTTCAACTCTTCGCTGAAACCACCAGGAGCATCACCAAATGAACTGAACCAACTATTGAATACACTTTTGTTGCGGTATTTCTGGTTCAACTCCGTATTTACACTGTCATCATAATTGGCATTACCGCTATTTACATAAGTAGGTGGTGTAGGCACCAGTAATTTATGAATGTCCAGGCCAAAGCTGATCTTATTGCTTTCATCGAACACCTTAGCATAGTTTACACCCAGACTAAGGTTGGCGGGGATATAATCACGTTGAGTAGCGTCATTAGTATATCCGATCTTGGTACCCAGGTTTGACATTACAGCACCCAGGCTCAATCCCTGTCCGGCATCGTTTACATTAGTATAATATATACCTAAATCTGCAGCTACAGCATTACCTGCTTTGTAGGTAGTACCGGTTGAGGGGGCATTACCTGCCAAGTTGGAATAGATATAGCGCAATGCCAGACCCAGAGATAATTTATCAGACAGTTTGCGTGAATAACCTACATCAATACCATACTCACGGGGACGTCCATCGCCAAAATAGGTACCGCTATTGTCAGTGAACTGGATATTGCCCAGGCTGAAATAACGAACTGAAGCAGTGATAGCTTCCAGTTCAGAAAGCTTGTAGTATCCTGATAAAGCCAGCAGGTAAACATCGTTTACATTCAGATCTTTTAACCAGGGAGTATATGTAAGACCTATTGAAAAATTTGATTTGGCAAACGGTGTTTTTGCCAGGTTATAAAATGAAGACGAAGCATCCGGGGATGTAGCTACTCCCAGATCACCCATTCCGCCCGCTCTTGCATCAGGAGATATCCGGAGAAAGGGGACCGCAGTTGTTACCACGTTAATAGTATCCTGCGCTTGTAAAACTCCTGCACTTCCCAAAAAGATCATCGTTATGGCAGCCAGTTTTGAGGTTTTTCTTTTCATACTTGATTATATTCAATTTTAAATCCGTTCCGCTTTCGCGAAACAATGAACAACTTGCAGGGACAGCAGTCATACCATCCTGTGATGTGTTGTTAAAAGGGAACAATAAAGATTCAGAGTAGAATTTTAATCAATAGAGCGTGTAAAATAATAAGTTTTCAATAATTAAAAGTCACAATATGAATAATTTTTCAAGTCGCTCTACTGCTTTACCATCTGTGGTTTGCACCCGTAACCGGTAAATATAGACGCCGCGACCAATTTTGCTTCCATAATCATCCCTACCATCCCATTGCACCTCACTCGAACGATTGCCGGGCGAAAATATTGTACTCCTGATTGTTTTTACCAGCTTACCCGCCACTGAAAATATACGGATACTTACATTTAACTGTTCCCCAGGCCTGTTGTGTTCAAACCAGAAAGTAGTATGCGTAGTGAACGGATTAGGGTAATTCAACACATGATCAAGGGCAAAATCTGCTTGTTTCACTACCCTGAACTCCAGCGTACGTTCACTGGAATTATTCGCCACATCCCATGCCTTGATCTGTAAAGTATGCAATCCTTCTGCCATCTGTGGCAATTGGAAACGCACCATACCTTTTTTATAATTATTTACCTCCGCCTCATAAAATTCATTCAGCACAAAAGGATTCTTCTGATCATTGTCCAGTATTGCCACCAGGTCGTGACCAATACCAGTTCCCATAATATTAATACCGGTAGAATCTTCCAGTTTCACCAATAAGACAGGTTTATCATTCGTAATGCTGCCGCTCACAAATTTTTCATCATTCAGATAGGCTTTTATGCCCGGTCCGTCTTTGTCTGTTACACCATTACCGGAACCGCCTATTATTATATTGGTATGTGCGCCGTTGGCATCAGTGGTCTCTCCGGCTGCATAATAGCTGATCTTTCCATTACCGTACTGATAATTAATATCTTTCGGTACCACAAAGTTGAAGGAAAACACCCCGTTGGTAACCTGTGCTTTTCCTTTGAACAACATGCTTTTCTGTACCTGGAACGTGGTTTTGAATGAACTGGGATCATTGGCCAGTGTGCTTACCGTTTGCGGCTTATCGAACACAACAGGATATACCGTCCCATTAAAACCAGTCATAATATTACCGGCATTGTCTTCAACACGTCCCGTAATAGTATATTCCGACAATGCCTTTAATGTATCAGGCACTGCTGCCACTGCCTTACCATTGACAGCCGTAGTTCTTACCTTATACTGTGGAAAGGCCAGTGTTAAAGCGGGATCACCCAGCAAGGTGAACTTGCGGTTGTTATTAATATCACCCGAAAAAGTATAAGTCGTATTTTTTGCCAGCTTTACGGCATCACCCAGGCTACGATAAGTACCATCTGTTTTTTTGGTCAATGATACAGATGTGTAGTTGGCATTCATGATCCGGTTACTGTAAGCAAACACCAGTCTTGTGGTGGTCATCAGCGCTATAGCGCCTGTTCTGGCGCGCAGCAGCAGGTTCTCTCCTATTGAACTCACCAGCGGGTTATCATGCGGCGCCACATCGCAGGTAGCTGTAATAAATAAAGGTAGTTTGGTGGGATTGTTGAACGTATTGATAATATCCTGATCCAGTATCACTTCCTCTGCCAGCCTGCGGTAACTGCCGTGCCCTGCATAATTCCAGATCAGTGTTCCGCTGTATATTTTATTATTGATCGCCAGGTTTACATCCGGGTAACGACTGCCGGAAGAATTACTCTGTTGTTTATAAGCATCCAGGTAAATTTTATCAATATTCAACAGGGAATCGGTGGCCGCTACAATGGCTGTAATGGCCTCTGCATCCTGCAGATGCAGGTTATTATCTTCATCATCAGCCACGAAGGTGTATTCATTGCGCCACGGACCAAATGCAGTGGTGTTGTTATATGCAACGATCTTATCAACCATCGATTGTGCTTCATTCTCTGACACAGCGGGAATACGGCCAATGCCAATATCCAGCAGGTAAGTACCATTGCCATTGATATCATCATTATCGTCCAGGAAACCAAAATAATCATCAGCAGTATAGGTTGCCAGCGGATCCAGCGACTCCGGCGTTTCATACACCGGTACCAGGTTGGTATTATTGGCAACCCTGTTCTTATAGTCAAATGAACCTGCGCCAAACAATAACAGGTAACGCGGCCTGATGGTGCTGTCATTACCCGACTTATCAAAATACATCTTTACAAAATCGCGTACGGCCGAAGGGTCAGGTGTTCCGGAAGAAAATTCATTGAACACTTCATCTGTTGTTACCACTACTGTACGCAGGTTATCTCTTTGCTGATGATACTGCGCCAGTCGCTTTGCCTGCGCCAGCAATGAAGCATGTGTTACAATGAGATAGTCTGTCACTGTACTGTTATGCAGATCCTGGTTACCGACACGCCCCACGACGGTTGGCGACAGGAAACCGCTGTTGTTAAAAGCAACATATTCACGCAGACTGTTACAAGCCGCATTAAAAATATAATCTGTTCCGGTTATGCTACCCTGCATGCGAACAGGCTGTAAAGGATTGGTTACATCCCATACCTGTGTGGCAGCGGTGGCATCCTTTACTACAAAACGACCAGTATTACCGGCACCCACACTGTTCCAGTCGCGGAACTGCAGCTGATTTACCCCGGCCAGCGATAAACTTCTGCGGGGCAGCACTTCAAACCAATCCAGCCATCCCTGCGACCCCGTACTGCCGGTAGTATAATCAAAACTGACCAACAGGGAAGTAGAAACCGGCACAAAAGACACGGAATTTTTCTGCGATGTGGCAAACAGATCGTACGGCCCGGTAGCCACAGGCGCTATATTGAAAGTAGTAACCTGTTGATTATTAACCCTTATCGCAAAGCGACTGGCTGTATTGAACGAACGGGCGGCACAGGTGGCATTAAAGATACAGGGCATACCGGCTACAGCCGTTACAGGGAGAGTATAGGTACGGGTCAGCACTTTGCCCGGGCCGTCTGAAAACTCCTCTCCCAGCCACGAGCGGCCACTGCTGAGCAGGTTGAAAGTATCTTTTTCATAAAAATACCGCTCGTTAAAATCGGTAATGGTCACATTACTGAAACCGGGGTTACTGAATGTTTCTACCCGTTTATTATTGCCACCTACCGTTATATAATAATATGATTGTTCGCTGTAGAGGTTTTTGAGGTGGGCAAAGGTTTTATTTGCTGAATCCTTTACCCATATATGCGGACCGCGGGCATAGAACAGGACATAATCATTACCATTCAGCACGCCATCACCGCCATCCTCTATCCAGATGGCGTTTTCGGCCAGATCGTCTGTTTTGGAGGCTCCGGCCCGTTCCGGCAGCATTTCACCTCCATTGCCAAATATCCTGATAGTGTTTGAACCGAGTGAACCGGTATTAATACCCAATGAGTTAAGAAAAGGAAGGTCAATTTTATACACACCAGCCTCTTTCACCGCTATCTTATACCAATTGCCTGATGATAGTACAGAATGGGCTGCATACTGCCTCTGGGCAGCTACCGGCATTACCTTTATTACAGTCAGGGAGGCCAGCACAAAGCAGCAAATGCAAGCACGGGTCATCCGGTCAAAAATAGTTCATTTTTAATGGAAAGGGTACTGACGATCAGCTTGTTTTATTGAAAGTGCTTATATTCGCCCTTCCTTCCGTACGCTGTGGAAAAACAGGTAAAAAACTGTACAATATTTGCAATTAAACAGCGTTTAATCTAGTTGAATCAAAAAGGCAAAAAGTAACTTATATGAACCTGAAAAACCTAATTGTCCTGGTCTCATGTGCTGCTGCGGTCGCTTCCTGTAAGTCGAACAAGCATGCAAAATCCGACGTAACAGGCTGGAATTACAATGATAAAAACATGGGCGGATTCCAGGTAGCCAAAGAACAGGAACAAAGGACTGGTCCGGGCCTGGTGTTTGTAGAAGGTGGTACCTTCCAGATGGGAGCCACTGAAGAAGATGTAATGGGCGACTGGAACAATATTCCTACCCGTAAAACAGTAAACTCATTCTACATTGACCGTACCGAAGTAGCCAACATACACTATCGCGAGTACCTGTACTGGATCAATACAGTGTTTGACGGTGATGAGTACAAGGAAGTACGCGATAAAGCACTGCCCGATACATTGGTGTGGCGTAGTGAGCTGGCCTACAACGAGCCACTGGTTGAATATTATTTCCGTCACCCGGCCTACAACTATTATCCCGTAGTAGGTGTTACCTGGCGCCAGGCGTATGATTTCTGCCTGTGGCGTACTGACCGTGTGAACGAGAAAGCATTAATGGATAAAGGTTTTATCAACAAGAACAGCTTAAAAAATATTACTGGTCAGGGTAGCGAAAGTTTTAACACCAAAGCATACCTGTTAGGCTTAACTACTCCTACTCCGGGTAACAACGTTCGTTCTAAAAAGAACCCACTGAAAAACCCGAACGGTACTCCACGTACTCAGGTTACTTTTGAAGATGGTATCCTGACACCTGCTTACCGCCTGCCAACTGAAGCGGAGTGGGAATATGCAGCACTGGCGCTGATTGGTCAGAACCCTGCTCCCAGCAAAAAAGAAGGCAAACGTGGTGAGGAGCTGATCGCCAACAAACAGGTTTACTCCTGGAGCCAGAACGTAAACGGCCTGCGCGATAGTCGCCGTGGCAGCTGGCAAGGTACCTTCCTCGCTAACTTTAAACGTGGCAACGGTGACAACATGGGTGTGGCCGGTGGTTTGAACGACCGCGCGGTATATACTGCCCCTGTAAATTCATTCTACCCCAACGCATTTGGTATCTATAACATGTCTGGTAACGTAAGCGAGTGGGTGGCCGACGTTTATCGTCCGTTGTCTTCTACCGACGAGGATGATGTAGCTCCTTATCGTGGTAACTACTTTCAGAATGACTTTAAAAATAAAGACGGCGAATTTGAAAAAGACAGCCTGGGTCGTGTAAAAAGAGTATATGTAACCGACGAAGACGCTAAGAACCGCCGCAACTACCAGAAAGGTAATGTTATCAATTACCTGGATGGTGACTCCCTGGTGGCAGGTGTTGGCTACGGTGAAACCGATATTGCTAAAAACACTGCAGCCGGCCGCGGATACGGTTTAACTACTTTGATCAGCGATAAATCAAGAGTGATCAAAGGTGGTAGCTGGAACGACCGCGCCTACTGGTTAAGCCCCGGTACACGCCGCTTTATGGAAGAAGACCAGGGAAGCAGCACCGTGGGTTTCCGTTGCGCTATGGATCGTGTAGGTAGCCCTGAAGGCAATGGCCGCAAAACAGGTATCAACTACCCATCCCGCAGGCAGAATAGCCGTAAGCGTTAACTATTTTTTGATTCAACATAACAAGGAAAAGCCATCTCCGCCATTGGGGATGGTTTTTTTGTTGGTTACATTTGCGTATGACCATCAAGCAACTGTACGACATTTACCGGGAACATCCCGCAGTACAAACAGATACCCGCAAACTGCAGCAAGGCGACCTTTTCTTTGCTCTGAAAGGTCCCAGCTTTAACGGGAATACCTTTGCCACCGCTGCATTGCAGGCCGGCGCAGCCTATGCCATTGTGGATGATGCCCCGCCATCGCCCGACAGCCGCATCATAGTGGTAGAGGATGTGCTGACCACGCTGCAGGAACTGGCCCTGTACCATCGCCAGCAGTTCAATATCCCTTTTATTGCCATTACCGGCAGCAACGGGAAAACCACCACCAAAGAACTGGTACACACAGTTCTGTCTACCACCTACAAAACGTATACAACCCAGGGTAACCTGAACAACCATATCGGTATTCCGCTGACCATTCTGCGCATTCATAAAGACGCTGAAATGGCCGTGATTGAAATGGGTGCCAACCATCTGAAAGAAATTGAAGGCTACTGCCGCTATACATTGCCCACACATGGCATTATTACCAATTGCGGTAAAGCACACCTGGAAGGGTTTGGCAGTATAGAGAATATTCGCAAAGGCAAAGGGGAATTGTATGATTTCCTGCGCAGCAACAATGGTACTGCTTTCGTAATGTGGGATTATGATTACCTGCGCGACATGAGCAATGATATCGGCACCATCATTAAATACGGTACCTCCTCAGCAGACGTAACCGGTGAAGCACAACAACAGGATACCTTCTTATCAGTGGCCATTACCAAAGGAGCTGATATTCCATTGATCCGCACACAACTGGTAGGCAGTTACAACCTGCCGAATGTACTGGTGGCCGTAACAGTGGGCAAATACTTTAATGTATCTGACGAGGATATCAAAAGCTCAATAGAAGCCTATACTCCGTCCAACAGCCGTTCTCAACTATTGGAAAAAGACACGAACCATATTATACTGGACGCCTACAATGCCAACCCCTCCAGTATGAAGGCAGCCATTGAAAATTTTGCGGCAATATCCGCCACTTCAAAAGTAATGATGCTGGGTGCTATGGCTGAACTGGGTGCAGACAGTCTACAGGAGCACCAGGCCATTGTTGACCTGATCCGGCAACACGCCTGGCAACATGTTGTACTGGTAGGTGGTGATTTTCAAAAGCTGGATCACCCCTTTCTGAAGATGAATAATGCTGCCGAAGCTGCTGAATGGTTTCAACAACAGCATTTTCAAAATACCCATATCCTCATCAAAGGCTCGCGCAGCATGCAGATGGAGAAAGTATTGGGTTAATGTGCAAATGAAAGTCTGAAAAACAGATATAGCAAAAGGGGCAGTAATTTTAAATTGCTGCCCCTTTTAACTTATAAACTTTTCAACTGATCAACTCTTATCCAATGCCTGCAAAATATCCTGCAGTATATCATCAGCATGTTCCAGTCCTACAGAAATACGTATAAGCCCCGGCGTAATATTCACCGCACAGCGCTCTTCTTCCGTCAGTTTTGCATGCGTGGTGCTGGCAGGATGTGAAGCAATGCTGCGTGTATCGCCCAGGTTGGCAGTCAGCGACAACATTTTCAGGTTATTAAGAAATGAACGACCGCTTTCCAGTCCGCCTTTAAGATTAAAACAAACAATACCTCCACCATTTTTCATTTGTTTGATGGCAATGGCATGTTGCGGATGACTGGGCAGAAAAGGGTATTTCAGGAAACTGATCTTCGGATGATTTTCCAGTGCGTGGGCAATCTTCAGCGCATTGGCGGCATGACGCTCCATACGCACATCCAGCGTTTCAAGACTTTTGCTCAGCACCCATGCATTGAAAGGAGACATCGCCGGTCCGGTACTCCGACAAAACAGGTAAACGTCGTGTATCAGGTCTTTACGACCTGCTATAACGCCGCCCAGTACACGTCCCTGTCCGTCAATCCATTTGGTAGCAGAGTGTACCACCAGGTCTGCACCCAGGTCAATGGGACGCTGACTTATAGGTGTGGCAAAACAGTTATCTACGTTCAGGATGATATTATGCTTCTTAGCCAGTGCAGCGATCATTTCCAAATCCAGGATCTCCAGACCGGGATTGGTAGGCGTTTCTATATAGATCATTTTCGTATTGGGACGGATAGCAGCCTCCCACTCCTGCAGTGTGGCGCCTGCGCCTACATAGGAGTATTCCATACCATATTTGGGCAGATACTTGGAGATCACAGTATGCGTGCTGCCAAAAATAGCATTGCACGACAACAGGTGATCACCTTTTTTCAGCAATGCCATGAAAGAAGCAAATACCGCGCTCATGCCGGAAGAAGTTGCATAGGCAGCTTCTGCACCTTCCAGTGCACAGATCTTATCTGTAAATTCTCTTACAGAAGGATTGCTGAAACGACTGTAAATATTATCATCAGATTCATCGGCAAAGGCAGCCCGCATATCTTCAGCATTGTCAAAACAAAAACTGCTGGTAAGGAACATAGGTGTGGCATGCTCCATTTCATTGGTACGCTCAGTTTGTATACGGATGGCCTTTGTTATCGGGTGTTGTGACATTTTTTTCTGGTTACTGTTGTAGATTCCGGGTTTCTGGTTCTGAAACTCGTGTATTCCTGCTTAAAGGTATGCTTCGTTTAGTACAGTTGGCAGTGTGCAACTGGCAATTGCACACTACTCGAAGTTCATGGATTTTCCGACCTAGGACTTCCGGCTTCGTGTTTTACTTCTTCCAGACTTTCAGTCTTACATCTGCACATCAACTCCGTTCACCACTGCTTTCCACTTCAGGTTACCGCCGGCTTTGCGCAATGTTTCAGCTACAGAACAATACTTATTCATAGAAAGTTCACACGCACGCAGGGCCTTTCCGGGATCAATTTCGCCGGTAAGTTCAAATACAATGGTAACATCCTGCCATAAAGAAGGTTCTTTGCCGGCTTCTCTTTCCCCTTCAATTTTCATGGAAAAGCCGTCAATTGTCTGACGTTGTTTTTTCAGAATAGATACAATGTCAATGCCACTGCATCCTCCCAGGCCCATCAGCAGCAACTGCATAGGACGAGCGCCAAAATTGGAACCACCGCCTTCAGGGCTGTTGTCGATTTGTACAGTATGTCCATAAGCATCCTTTGCTTCAAAACCGTAGTCCCCTGCTACGCGGTTCAGCTCAATTTTTATCATGGTAAAGATTTTTGCAAATGTAATTCATGCAGGCATTTACTTTGCACCCTGAATTATCTGTAGGGCACATGGAGTATTTTAATTACAATCAACCTTTCACCCTGGAAAACGGGCAGCAACTGCCCGGATTGACGGTTGCCTACCATACATACGGGCAACTTAATGCCGCTAAAAGCAATGTAGTATGGGTTTGCCATGCCCTTACCGCCAATGCCGATGTAACCGACTGGTGGGCAGGCCTGGTTGGCAAACATGATATTATCAACCCCGGTGAATATTTTATTGTTTGTGCCAATATTATCGGTTCCTGTTATGGCACTACCGGGCCGCTGAGTATTAATATTGACACTCAAGAACCTTATTATCATAGCTTTCCGCAGATTTCTATACGCGATATGGTGAAAGCGCACATCTTACTGCGCCAACACCTGGGCATTGATAGTATTTACCTGCTGATGGGTGGCAGCATGGGTGGTTACCAGGCTATGGAATGGAGTGTAATGGAAAAAGATGTTATCCAACGCCTGTTCCTGCTGGCTACCTCTCCTACCGAAAGTGCCTGGGGCATTGCTATCCATGCCACACAGAGGCTGGCCATTGAAGCCGACAGCACCTGGAATGAGCCTTCTGAAAATGCCGGACAAAAAGGGCTGAAAGCTGCCCGTGGTATCGGCATTCTCACCTATCGCAATTATGGCATTATGGTAGCAAAACAAACCGACCACGATGCTGAAAAACTCGACCACTATAAAGCCGCTTCCTATATCAACTACCAGGGCGATAAGCTGGTAAAACGTTTCAACGCTTACAGCTACTGGCTGCTTACCAAAGCCATGGATACACACCACCTGGGGCGCGGCCGTGGTGGCAGCGCAGATACCGTACTGCAAAGCATTCATCAGAAAACACTCATCATCGGCATCAGCAGTGATATTTTATGTCCTGTGGAAGAACAGCGCCATTTGCAGCAACAGATGCCCAATGCTACGTTGGTGGAAATTGATTCTGCCTACGGTCATGATGGCTTCCTGGTTGAAGCGAAGGAGATTTCTGAACACCTGCGTAAATGGCTGCGTGATTAAGACAACTCCATTCAGTTTGTAGGAGTTATAAATTTTTCCGGCTTGTGACTCACCGCCAGGGCAGTTAAGTTTTATTGTTTACTGCAATTATCATTTATAAAAGAGGCAACACATAACCTGTGTTGCCTCTTGCATTATCAGGAATGAAATTATTACTTCAGTAGGCCATCCACAGTTACTGCTGCATAATACAATGCACCGATAGTAGGGCCACCGGCATATTGTATATAACGATGATTGAACAGGTTGGTGCCACCGATCTTGATATTTGATTTCAGTTTCGGCAGGCGATAAGTAACCTGTGCATCTATAGTGCTATAGGCAGAAATATTTCCATTGGCCAGCGGGCTTTCCCACAGTAAAGCATCCTGCCATCTCCATACGATACTGAAACCGGTATTCTTTACTACTTCACGGTTGCCAAAAGAAAAACTGGTAAACCATTTAGGTGTATTGAAACCTGTTACAAAAATATCTGCCTGTTTGTTATCGGTAATGGCATTGTAGTTCACATTTCCGGATACAGTATATGTTTTATAGAAATTGTAGGTCAATCCCAATGCCGCGCCATAGTTGGTATATTTATTCTTGGCATTGGTATATACACGATAGCGGTTCTGTTTTACCCTGTTGGCATCCAGCATGTCTACTACGGCCCTGTCTGTATTCACTTTTACAGAATCCGCTTCCGGTACATATACTTCCACCTGTCCCAGGAAACCATCATACTGGTTGAAATAAGCATCAAAATCCACCAGCAAACGGTTTTCGAACAGTACACTTTTATACCCCACCTCAAATGAATTAATATGCTCCGGACGTGTGGTACCCAGATTGCTTACCTGCAACAATGCCCTGTTCTTTAAAGCAGCATCGTTGGTTGTAGATCCGTTCAATACATCAGCATTCACCGCAGCATTGAATTTTTCTACTGAACTGCGGGTATATGAGTTATCCAGGTAACCCAATCCCTGGTTGATATAGGAAAGACCACCAACGCGTCTTACATTACCATTATTTACAAATGAAATGGCCTCAAAAATAGCCGGGAACCTGTATCCGTTCTGAAACGAAGCCCTGATGTTGTGTTTCTGCGCCACTGTGTATACAAAGGCAACACGTGGATTGAACTTGGGTGAAAATTCCGGGTTATTGTCTACACGCAATGACACAGAGACTTTCAGTTTATCTTCCAGGAATGTTTTGCTACCCTGTACAAAACCTCCGTATTTTTTATAGTATACATTTTTACCAAAATTCAGTGAGTCCGGCACTTTACCGTTTACTGAAACCGGTTGGTTTCTCTCAGCTACCGGACGTGAAAAATCAACAAAGTTGTTTCCATCAGGGATCACTTCGTAAATACGCAGATCACCGCCGATCAGCAGGTTCAGCCATTTTACATATTTGGTAAGATCCCACTGTACATCTGTATGATAAGTACGGCTCAACTGCCGCAACCATGCACCACCTGTTGCCGGTGCGCCGGGAATTGCAGGGCTGGAATTTTTATGATCCCAGTTATTGATCTTGATAATGGTATTTTTCAATGCATCAAACTCCGGCGTACCGGGCTCTACCCTGCCGGCATCAGCAACCACACGCGCCTGTCGCATGGCAGAGGCCAGGTCTACACCATTATTGATGGCAGACTGTAAAGCAGCTTTGAATTTATCGCGCCATGCAGCATTGGATAAATGTGTAAGATCAAGGTTATCGGCCAATGGCTTCAGATTGTATGAATTGCCGGTATTCTCAATAGAAACATACGTTCTGACCAGATAGTCATCGCCTTTCAGCTCCAGTTTATGATTCTGTACACGTAAGTTATCAAGCTGTATTTTGTTACCACGCTGAAAGATGCCATCCATCTGACCATAGCGGTAAGTGTATGATAATTCTGCGTTTTTGTTGAACCGGTAATGTACCGCAGCGTCTGCTTTCAGGTTGGTTACGATAGGATTCACCAGGTCTTTTTCCCAATAACCGGTTCTTCTTACCAGGAAAGTGTTATTGGCATTACCATTGTAATTAACCCCACTTACTGAAACAGCATTACTGCCAGCATCATCAGCATATTTGTTCCATGCATCGTACGCAGGATTGTTTTCCGGTCCGTTCAGTTCGGGATATTTGGGATTGGCCGTGTTCAGGTTGTTGGGATTCTGATCGGTTTTATTGTCCGATTGCCAGTCGGTACCACGCAGGTAGCTGAAATTGATCTTGAAGGCAAATTTATCTTTGAATGCTTTGGCATAACGAACCGCTGTTTCTGTTAAAACCGTTGCATTACGACCTGATTCACCTACATGGTTCACGCCTGTTTTCTGGTATACGCTCAGTCCCTGGTATTTAAAAGGGCTTTTGGTAAGCAGGTTGGCCAGTCCGTTGATAGCATTCATCCCGTATAAGGCGGAAGCTGCACCCGGTGTTACTTCCACACTTTCAATATCCAGTTCTGAAGGACCGATGGAGTTACCCAGCGGCACACCCAGTGTGGCAGCCTGTACATCTACCCCGTCATTCAACTGTACAAACCGGAAATTGTTGGGAATATTAAAACCACGTGTATTGGGTATTTTAAAAGTAAGACTGGAAGTGGTTAGCTGAACTCCTTTTAAGTTTTCCAGTGCATCGTAAAAACTGGCCGCCGGTGATTGACGGATAGCCCTGATATCCAGTTTTTCAATAGCTACCGGCGATTTCAGCAGGCTTTCCTGTACGCGTGATGCAGTTACCACTACTTCATTGGCAATAACAGTTTGTGTTACCAGCTCTATCTGCAATTTTGAATTAAGACTTTTTACTTCAAACTCCTGTTGCTGAAACCCAACAGAAGAGAATACCAGTGTGAATGGTAGTTTTACCCTGGTTCTTAAAGTAAAGTTGCCCGTACTGTTGGTAATAGTTCCAGTTACAGCTCCTTTTACCTGGACACTTACGTCAGATAAAGGTTCTTTTTTTTCCTGGTTCAATACCTGTCCGGAGATTTCCACCAACGTTGCTTCCTGCGCATACGCACCGGCATTGGTGGTTAACATAAAAAGCAGCAGCATTGCCCCGTACAGTTGCCGTGCGCGTGATAAGGTTTTGTTACTGTTTTTTTGCAACAGTAACCATTCTGTTACATTTCCCATAAAGCTGTTGTTTTAAGAATTATTACCATTTATTAGTCTACTATTTTAGTAGACTTTTATTTTCTAAAAAACTCTCCCGTTAAAGAGAGAGCATTTTATATTGTTATTGCGTTATAAGATCTTCACCAGGATCCTCAGGCTCCAGAATACAACCAGTATACCCAGTAAAATAAAGGCCGTTTTACGGGGCAGTTTACCCGCCAGTTTAGCTGCCAATGGCGCTGCCAGCAATCCGCCAATGATCAGTGCCAGGATCACCTGCCAGTGTGTAACACCCAATAACGTGAAGAAGGTAAAGGCACTGGCCAGGGTTACAAAAAATTCAGACAAACTCACTGATCCGATCACAAAACGCGGACTGCGCCCTTTGGTGATAAGCGTAGTGGTTACAATCGGGCCCCAGCCTCCGCCACCAAATGAATCCAGGAAACCACCGGCACCGGCCAGCCAGCCATAATGTTTAAACTTTTTTTGTTGTTTAGGTTTCCTGAACGCATTGTACAGGATCTTCACCCCCAGTACCATGGTATACACCGCCATTACCGGGCGGATATATTTTACATGCGTTTCCCCCAGCTTTGTCAATAATACAGCACCGATCACTGCACCGATGATACCAGGTATCAGCAATGCTTTGAATAATTTCTTATTGACATTTCCAAACTTGTAGTGACTATAACCGGATGCACCGCTGGCAAACATTTCGGCAGTATGGATACTACCACTGATAGCAGCAGGACTAATACCTGCAGACAACAAGATGGTTGTACTGGTTACCCCATATCCCATTCCCAGCGCTCCATCTACCAACTGGGCAAAGAAGCCGCCTGCCATTACAATAAAAAAGCCTTTATCCAGTGAATGATACAGATCGACTACCCCATCGCCAATTTTCTGCAATGGCAGATAAGAAAATATAAAATGTCCTATCAGCATTAATGCGAAGGCCAGTAAAGAACGGGTAGCGATCTTTTTCCATTTCCTCTCACGTTCTGCATTCTCATTTTCCACCAATACCTTAGTAAGATCATTAAGCTTTTTCACTTTTGCAGCGAAATTGCCATTGAGCCTGTTCCGTACCTGGTGCAGGTTGTTGATCACATCATTCAGTTCACCCGGCAATGCATTGTTCAGCACTTCTTTGATCCGTTTTGCAGCCGTAGGCGATTTGCCATTGGTGGAAATAGCAATTTTAAGATTGCCTTTCTGTACTACTGAACTCAGATAAAAATCACATTGATCCGGGGTATCTGCCACATTTACCAGCAACCTGTTCTTTTTCGCGGCATTACGTATTACATTGCTGGCTACAGGTTCATTCACTGCTATAATGATAAGATCTTTCTCATTAAGATCGGGCAGCTCAAATGCACGTTCATGAACCTTTATATTCGGATATGCAGCAGCCAATGCCCTCACTTCTTCAGCAATAGTAACAGCAACAACAGTGACGGCAGTAGCAGGTGCATTCTGCAATATGCCTGTAAGTTTTTCCAGCCCAACCTTACCTGCACCTACCACCAGCACCCGTAAAGTTTCCAGCTTCAGAAAAACCGGGAACAACCTGTTGGTTTCAGGCTCTGTAACCAGTATTTCACTGGTTGTTGATTCTATTGTTTTTACCGACGACATCAGGATAGCTTAAATAGTAACCAATTGCTGGCGTATGGCAAAATCACCAAAGGTTTCACCAGCCAGTCTTTTACTGCTGTACAAACTGAACAGGTTGTCCAGTTCAATCAGTATAGATGATTCATCCAGGTTCTCTTTATATTTTTTATTTAGTCTTGTTCCTTCACGGTCGCCACCCAGGTGCAGGTTGTAATGTCCGTACGCGGTGCCTACAAAACCAATCTCTGCTACATAAGGTCTTCCGCAACCATTGGGACAACCAGTCATGCGTACTGCGATCTCTTCCTGCTGCAACCCATATTTTTCCAGCACCGGTTCCATTTTACTGATCAGGGTGGGCAGGTAACGTTGCGCTTCTGCCAGTGCCAGCGGGCAGGTATTGAATGCCACGCAAGCCACAGCGCTGCGTCTTACAGCGCCGGCATCATCTGTATGCTCAATAACACCATATTGCTTCAGTACTGCCTCTACAGTTTCTTTATCACCGGGGTTGATATCACCCAGTATTACATTCTGGTTACAACTGAAACGGAAGTTTGCCTTACCTGTTTTTGCCACTTCCAGCAATGCGGTTTTCAATGTTGTTTTTTCATCATCCAGTATCCTGCCGTTTTCTACAAACACGGTATAGAACCAGTTACCCAGGTGATTCTGATGCCATCCATAATGATCGGCACGTTGCGTAAAGGTGTAAGGACGTTCAGGTTCCAAAGCAAAACCGCAACGTTTTTCCAATTCCTGCTTAAAAGCTTCTACACCCATTTTGTCAATGGTATATTTCAAACGTGCCAGTTTGCGATCACTGCGATTACCAAAATCACGCTGAATGGTAATGATCTCATATACCGCTTTCAGCGTTTTTTCTTCGCTGTCGCAAAAACCCAATACGGTAGCCAGTCGGGCGTACGTATTTGGATTGCCATGCGTAGTGCTCAACCCACCACCCGCTGCTATATTAAATCCTTTGAGCTTGTTATTTTCTATTATAGCAATCAGTCCTACGTCATTGGCAAATACATCCACATCATTATCCGGAGGGATTGCTATACCGATCTTGAACTTACGTGGCAGATAACGATCCTGGTACAGCGGATCTTCTTCTTGTTTTTTATCGGTCAGCGGCTGTTCATCCAGCCATATTTCATAATAGGCTTTTGTTTTGGGCAATGCCAGTTGACTGATCTTATCCGCATAAGCAAATACCTGCTCATGAATGGCAGAACGGAAAGGATGCGCACTGCACACTACATTCCTGTTCACATCACCACATGCTGCAATTGAATCAAGGTGAATGGTATTAAAAGCCTGTATGGTAGGTTTCACGTGCGATTTTACAATACCGTGCAACTGGATGGTTTGCCTGGTAGTTACTTTTATTACCCCGGTAGAGTGGTCACCGGCAATATGATGTAAACCCACCCATTGTTCAGGCGTCATTACACCACCGGGCAACCGTAAACGGATCATATACGAGTACAGCCATTCCAGTTTTTTGGCACTGCGTTCCTCGCGACGATCACGATCGTCCTGCTGGTACATTCCATGAAACTTAATGAGAGACTGGTCATCTTCGCGGATGGCACCGGTTACCTCATCGTGCAAACTTTCTTTTAATGTTCCCCGCAAACCATCGCTGGCTTTTTTGATACGTTCTACCGGGGAAAAGTTCTGGTTATCGCTCATATTGATTACTTCTGGTCGTGTTCAGTAATTTTTAATTCCTTATTGGTACCGGTCAGTTTATTCTTAGTAAACATCTTTCAGATATCTGCCTTCTTCTTTCAGGTTGTCAAGGTACTGTATCGCTTCGCTGGTGGTTTTACTGCCAAAGCGCTCTATTACCTGTAGCAGTGTGTATTCCACATCCACACTCATCGGTTCTTTGGCGCCACATACATACAGGAAGGCTCCGCCTTCTATCCATTTCCATAGTTCCGGTGCATTTTCCAGTATACGGTGCTGCACATACAGTTTATACGACTGATCGCGGGAAAAGGCCACATTTATACGTGTAAGTGTTCCTGTCTGTAACCAGTTCTGTATTTCAGTCTGATAAAGAAAGTCGGTGGTAAAATGCTGGTCACCAAAAAACAACCAGTTACGTCCCCCGGCTCCTGTGGCATCACGATGTGCAATAAAGGAACGGAACGGTGCAATACCGGTACCCGGCCCGATCATAATGACATCTTTATCTGCATCTGGTAAACGGAACTGGCTATTCTTGTGTACATAAAAGTTCAAAGGCTGGTCTGCAGGTAAACCGACCAGGTAATCGGAGCACAGTCCATGTTTCACTTCATTGTTGATGCGGAAACTATCTCTTGCCACGGTAATGTGCACTTCGCCGCTGTGTGCTTCCGGTGAAGAGGATACAGAATATAAACGCGGTGCAATGGGCTCAAGAATAGCAATCACTTCTTCAAACTGCAATGCATCTTTTACCGGGTAGATCCTCAGTAGATCAGTCAACGCAATTTTTGTTTCGGGTATATCCTGTCCTGTTACAACAGCATACTGTTTCACCACCCGCGCAGGCAGGTAAGTAATATTCAGATTTTTCTGTAGCAGGTCTTTAATACTATACTGCTCATTGCGGTAGCTGATCTTTTTATCGGCATGTACGCCAGCAAGCTGTATTACAGTATCAACCGCAACCGATGGATTCTCCGGCACAATACCGATCGAGTCTCCCGGCAGGTAATCCAGTTCTTCAGCAGCAATTTCTATATGATGTGTCTGTTTATCCGAACCTCTGTCGTTCAGATTCACATTGGTTAAAATAGTTCCTGTATAGATCTTTTTACCACTCGTTTTTTTAATTCCTGCAGGCACTGCAACAGCAGGGGGTGTTCCGGCAGAAGAAAGCATAGCCAGCACCTGTGCAAACCAGCTATCGGCATCGGTTTCATAATCGGTATCACATTTCTGCAAGGGCAATAATCTTTGTCCGCCCAATTTGGCAAACTGTTCATCCACATCTTCACCGGCTTTGCAGAATAAAGGATACGAGGTATCGCCCAATGCCAGTACACTGTATTTTAAAGCAGGCAGTTTAAACCCGTTCAGGTGAATATGATCGTAAAACTTTTTAGCAGTGGCCGGTGGCTCTCCCTCACCCTGTGTACTGATGATGGTAAGAAAATACTCTTCTTTGGTAAGGTCTGTTAACCTGTACTGATCCAGGCTTACCACTTTGGCATTGATACCCTCTTTTTTGGCGCGGGCTGCAAATACCGAAGCCAGCTTTTTGGAATTGCCGGTTTCTGTACCATACGCAATAGTGATCTTCTGCACAGCGGGTCTGGCTGTGGCAACCAGCGGCGCAACTTCCTGTTGTTGCACAGGAGCGCTTCCGGCCAGTAAACCGGACAGGTAACCACTCATCCAGGCAACTTCCTGTTGCGACGAGGTGCTTACCAGGTCGAGTAATAATTTCAATTTAGGCTCTGCTAGCATGTTTGGTTACTTTTTCTACATTATCGTTGAGTGTGGCAAATAATCCCTCCACAGGTTTAAAATAATGTTCACTGCTGTTGCTGTTTGCCAACCAGCCGAATTGTGCATGCAATGACACTACTTTTCCAATGATCACCAGGGAAGGAGAAACAAATATTTTTCCTTTCAGTTCCTGTTCATATGTATACAGGTTGCAGGTATGTACCCGTTGCAATGGTGTGGTAGCCTGCTCTACCACTCCCAGCAACCTGTCTGCCGGAATATTGTTCTTAACAAGATTGGCAACCACATCGTCCAGTGTTTCAGACGACATATAGAATACAAGTGTATCGTTTGTAGCGGCCAGCTCTTTCCAGTAATCTTCTGTTACCACACCCGATTTATAGAATGTCAGCAACCGCACTGCAGTTGAATGATCACGTGCTGTTAAGGGAATACCAGCATATGCTGCTGCGCCTAATGCAGCAGTAACACCGGGAATGATCTCATAAGGAATATGGTGCCGGGCCAGCACCTGCAGTTCATCCAGGATGTTTGAAAAAACAGATACATCACCGCCTTTCAACCGCACTACCTGTTTTCCCTGCAATGCATATTCAACCATCAGGTTGTTAATATATTGCTGCGGTGTGGAGGCTCCCCTGCGGCATTGTTTGCCAACATACTCTACAATAGCATTGGCGCGTACATATTGTTTCAGGATGTCCTCACTCACCAACCGGTCTGTAAGCACAACATCAGCCTGCTGCAGGCTGCGTGCTGCCTTGATTGTAAGCAGGTCCGGGTCACCCGGGCCTGCGCCGGCCAGTATCACTTTCCCTGCTGGGTGATTTTTTGTGCTCATATTTCTATCTAATTGTCTACTTTTTTAGTAGGATAAACAAGTATAAAAAATGCCTTCTGTTCCTGTCCGGACATTAAGTATTGATCTTCGCTTACTGGATCATACACGCACCGACCGTTACATGACTGGTCTCATCAATCAGGATGGCTCCCCCGTTTGCCCGCAACGTTTTGTAAGCATCATACGGAATAGCAGAAGCGGTTTTAATGGTTGCTTTTACCACATCATTCAAAACGGCACCCGAAGGCAACGCCTCGCGTTGCAGCGTATTTACATCCAGTCTGTATTCAATATCTTTTACCACACTTTTCACTACACGGCTATTGATCTGCAACAGGTATTTGTTGCCTGCCTGCAAAGGCTTGTTATCCATCCAGCACAACAATACTTCCAGTTCCTGTGATACCTGCAGCGGATTTTCCGCTTTTACAATCACATCCCCCCTGCTGATATCTATATCATCTTCCAGGTGCAACACCACACTTTGCGGTGCAAATGCCTCTTCCACTTCACGGCCACCTGTTTCAATAGCCTTAATGCGGCTGGTAATACCGGCAGGCTGTATGGTTACGGCATCTCCTTTTTTGTAAATACCACTGATGATCTTACCCGCATACCCACGATAATCGTGCAGATCATCTGTCTGTGGCCTGATGACATATTGTACCGGCAAACGCGCTTCGGTAAGATTTACAGCCTGTTGCACCTGTACTTCTTCCAGAAAGTTGAGCAATGCAGGGCCTTCATACCAGTTCAGACGCTCTGATTTTACAACGATGTTATCACCGTTCAACGCACTGATAGGAATATAGGTCACGTTATTCAGCTCCAGTGTACGTGCCACTTCCGCGTAGTCGATCACAATATTATTGTATACATTCTCTGAATAGTCTACCAGGTCCATTTTATTGATGGCTACTACAATGTGTGGAATATTCAGCAACGATGCGATAATAGAATGACGACGTGTTTGTTCCACTACACCGTTCCTTGCGTCTACCAGGATGATTGCCAGGTCTGCATTAGAAGCACCTGTCACCATGTTGCGGGTATACTGAATATGTCCCGGTGCATCGGCAATGATGAATTTGCGTTTGGGCGTTGAGAAATATTTGTATGCCACATCAATGGTAATACCCTGTTCCCGCTCGGCCCGCAAACCGTCTGTCAGCAATGCCAGGTCTATTACGCCTTCATCCTTACTCCTGCTCTGTTTTTCAATAGCTTCCAGTTGATCGATCATAATACTCTTGCTGTCATACAGCAAACGTCCGATCAGGGTGCTTTTCCCATCATCTACACTACCGGCAGTTATGAAACGTAGTAAATCCATTGTTAGTTATTTTTTTGATTTTGAGATGCAGGATTGAGTGATTTTATAAATCCCACAATCGCAAAATCGGCAATTCAGAAATATCCATTCTTCTTCCTGTCTTCCATCGCAGCTTCAGACACTTTATCGTCAATACGTGTTTCGCCACGTTCGCTGGTTTTGGCCGCCGTGATCTCCCGGATAATATCATCTATATTAACAGCATCCGATTCTACTGCAGCCGTACAGGTCATATCGCCCACCGTTCGGTAACGCACTTTACGGGTCAGCACGGTATCGGTATCATCCAGGCGGATAAAATCAGATACTGCCACCAATTGTCCTTCGTGATCGATCACCTGTCTGTTGTGTGAAAAGTAAATAGATGGCAGAGCGATATTTTCACGACGGATGTAATTCCATACATCCAGCTCTGTCCAGTTGCTGATAGGAAATGCCCGCACGTTTTCTCCCTTGCTGATACGGCCATTGTAAATATTCCACAACTCCGGACGCTGTAGTTTGGGATCCCATTGCCCAAACTCATCCCGTACAGAGAAGATACGTTCTTTAGCACGTGCTTTTTCTTCATCCCTGCGTGCCCCCCCTATGCAGGCATCAAACTGAAATTCTTCAATGGTATCCAGCAAAGTAAATGTCTGCAAAGCATTGCGGCTTGCAAATTTACCTTTGGGTTCTGTAAGGTTTTTAGCACGGATAGTATCTTCTACCTTACGCACAATCAGTTTTTCTCCCAGCGCTTCCACCAGGCTGTCACGAAAATCCAATGCTTCGGAAAAATTGTGCCCGGTATCAATATGTACCAGCGGAAAAGGAAATTTTCCGGGACGAAATGCCTTTAATGCCAGGTGCACCAATGTAATGGAATCCTTTCCTCCTGAAAACAATAAAGCGGGGCGCTCAAACTGCCCGGCCACTTCACGCAAAATGTGAATGGCTTCCGACTCTAACTGATCCAGGTAATCCAGCCTGTACGCACTCATAAAAACAATTTGAAATTTTGTAATGTGTTAACTATGCACATGCAGCCCGCATTCTTTTTTGGCTGCATCTTCCCACCACCAGCGTCCTGCACGAAAATCTTCCCCCGGCTTTACAGCCCTGGTACAGGGTGCACAGCCGATACTTACAAAACCACGATCGTGCAGAATATTATAGGGCACATTGTGTTTGTTGATATACTGCTTTACATCATCGTTTGTCCAGTGCAGCAGCGGGTGATATTTGATCAGTTGATTACTTTCATCCCACTCAAGCTGGGCAAGCGATTTTCTGTCGGGTGAATGTTCGGCGCGCAAACCGGTTATCCAGATAGAGTATCCCTGCAGCGCACGTTTTAGTGGTTCGACCTTGCGAATATAGCAGCACTGCTTCCTGTTCTCTACAGACTCATAAAACGCACTGGGCCCCTTTTCTGAAATAAACTCTTCCAGCAGGCGATAATCGGGATAGTATGCCTGAACGTGAGTATTGTATTTTTCGCGGGTATTATTCCACACAGAGTAGGTTTCGGGAAACAAGCGACCGGTATCCAGCGTAAAAATGGTAACAGGCAGTTGCCTGCTGGCAATTTCATGAGTGATCACCTGATCTTCATAACTGAAGCTGGTGGAAAAAGTTACTTTTCCTGCAAACTGCCGCGTGAGCAAGGCCAGGAAATCGCCTGCACTTAGTCTATCAGACTGGTAGGCTAACTCTGCAAGATGATTAACAAGTGTTGAGCTCATTGTACTTTATTGTTCTGTGAACCAGATAAAAAAAGGTAAAAACAAACAAAGCGGAAAGAGAAGATCAGCTTAACAACAACAACACTTGTTAAAGCACAACATGCGGAGAAATTTTATCGTAGTAGTAAATTGCATCGTATAAATAGTCTACTGAAACTGTAGGCAAATATAGCCATTAACCGCAGATTATGAAAAATTTTTCTACAAAACCAGTAGACTAATGGTTGTTAGCAACCTATATTACGGGCTACCAGGAGTGTAAATAAGGACTACCTGCCACTGATCACTATACTGCAGCAACAATAATAACAGCATTCACAAACAGCCATTAAAGTTTTTTTTGCCAAAGAAAAACACATGCGAACACCGTTAGGCAATGTTCCTGATTTTACGCTACAGAAGCACGGGAGCCTGACCGGTACACTACTTTTTCACTCAAGGCCATCAATTGCCAGCAATACTACGCCCCCATCACCTGCATGAGTCCATCGTAAATTTACGATCGATTGCAATCGTTTGCATGCGTTGCGGCTTATACACAGTACACGAAAATTATTTTTTTGTTACTCCCGGGATTTCCGATATAAGCGAAAACCCCTATATTACACCTGTTTTCAATGATGCACAGATTCCCGAGAAAAGCCCATGCCGCGTGCACTCCCCGAATTTTTTGTGAAACCTATTATACCCTGTTACCTAGAAACAATACCCATGAATAGCATTTTAGTTGCCGATGACCACGCCATAATCCGTTACGGAGTTACCCTGCTCCTTCGCGAAATCTTATTCGATATAGAAGTACAGGAAGCAGAAACATTTAACCAGGCATTACTGCATCTCGAAAACAAGTCGTATGACCTGCTGATACTTGACATTAATATTCCGGGCGGTGATAATCTGCAAATGATCAACGCCATCCGCGTGCGCCAATCCTCTGTTAAAATTCTTGTGTTTACTTCTTACGACGAACAGTTGTTTGCACTGCATTACCTGCAGGCCGGTGCAGATGGTTTTCTGATGAAACATGCATCAGAACAGGAAATCCGCAATGCTATCCGCACGGTATTGGTAGATGGTAAGAAATATATCAGTCATGCTGTACAGCAACACCTGCTGAATGATTTTACTGCCGGTAAACCCATTGAGATGCATCCTTTGCTAACCCTTTCAGACCGGGAAGCAGAAGTAATGCAACTGATGGCAAAGGGCATCAGCCTGGCTGATATTGCCAAAACGTTAAACCTGCAACTATCTACTGTAAGTACTTACAAAAAAAGGATCTTTGATAAACTACGTATATCGAATGTAGTAGAACTGGTAGAGCAATTGCGGATGTATAATGTAGGTTTTACCACTGCCGTCAACCTGCGTAATAAAAAAGAAGCCCCCGCTCCACCTGTTGCATCACGCGCATAATCCATTCCAAAACTTAACAGGGCCGGTTATTACGACCTGTTACCTGCGGGTTATACCCACCATCAGCTGGTTTTTCGGAGGCAATACATAAAAAGCTGTACCGGATTTTTAGTTTTACATGCAAAAATGAATCTGGCCTTACCTCTCCGACCAGTCGTATAAATAAATTTATTGATATTTAGCTCGCTAATATCACTTTGAAAACCAATTCATTCAGTTACCCTTTCTATGTCAGTGAAATATTTATGCGAAGAGTTGTACATAATATACGATTGATATAAAACGTTTTTATTTTTATAGTACGTGCTCCTCTCTGAATTGATGCTCCATTGTACAAGGAAGGGATAAAAAAAATTGCTGATGAACAAAATTTACCTGCTGTTTGCTTTTGCAATATTCTCTCTGTATGCTACTGCACAAAAGCTTCCCGCTATCCAGTTTAAGTCCGGCACATTTACAGGTACAGACAATCTTCTTTTACAGGATACTGTTGTTTCGGCAAAAGCACGTATCGCTTTGCCTGGCAAACGTTACCTGTTATTACAGTTCAGAGAATTGCCTTCTTCCGAAGTTAAAAAACAACTTACTGCTTCTGGCGTACAACTTTATGATTATGTACCAGGAAATGCATTCCTGGCTGAAGTACCGGCTAACATACCACTGAGCAACCTGAAACAATACCAGGTGGCCGGGGTGTACAATATGGATTCATCGGCAAAGCTCTCTCCCCAACTGGCTGCCCGTGCTTCTGCATTGCAGTCGCAAACAATCGGGGTAAGCTTTTTTGGCAATGTTTCACGCGAAGAAGTAATGAAGGCGATCAGGCAGGCAGGCGCCTCTCCCGCTAATACCAAAATACATCCCTCCAATATCATTTTTGTAGATGCTACCCCGGATGTGATCCGCAAAATAGCTGCTCTGCCTTTTGTAAGTTTTATTGGAGAACAGGCTTTAAAGGATGTGGCACTGAACTATAACAACCAGGCTGCGCATGGCATACATGCACTAAGTGCTCCGCAAACCAGGAACCTGCAAGGTAAAAATGTAGTAGTAGGTGTGGGCGATAACAGCGACCCCAGTACCCATATTGATTACAGCACACGTTTAATCAACCGCACTCCCGTAACACCGGCTGCACATGGTACCCATACTACCGGCACAGTTGGTGGCGGTGGCATTATCAATCCTATGTATAAAGGAATGGCCCCGCGAAGCACCCTGATCAGCCAGTACTTCAGCGATATACTGGTAAATACACCTACCTACATATCAGATTATAATATGACCCTGACCAATAACTCGTATACATCCAGCCTCAGCGGATGTGCCGGTATGGGAGAATATGATTTTCTGAGCTATTATGCAGATGCACAACTGAACACTTACCCTAATATACTGCATGTGTTTGCTGCCGGTAACGAAGGCAATATTACCTGCGCACCTTACCCCAATTCATTTTCTACTGTAAAGTCAGGCTTTCAAAGTGGTAAAAATGTTTTGACAGTTGGTAATATCAACAATCTTGATAATTATAATATCTGGTACACCTCTGGTCGCGGACCAGTGAAAGATGGCAGGATCAAACCGGAAATTGTAGCAGGCGGTACGGCTATCATGTCTACCTATGTTAACAATACTTACGGTGCATCCAATGGTACCAGTATGGCAAGTCCAACAGTTACAGGGTCATTGGCACTTTTGTATGAGCGCTATCGGCAGTTAAACGCCGGTGCCAATCCTAAAGGAGCATTGATCAAAGCCCTGGCCTGTAACAGCGCCGATGATCTTGGTAATCCCGGTCCTGATTTTACCTATGGTTTTGGCATGCTCAATGCACGCAAAGCAGTAGAGGCCATGGAAGGCAATCGCTATTTCATTAACACCGTGAACAATAGCGGCACCAATACCCATACCATTACCGGTATACCGGCCGGCACCTACCAGTTAAAGGTAATGCTGTACTGGAATGACCCTGCTGCCATGCCCGGCGCAGCCAATGCGCTGGTCAATAATCTTGATCTTACTGTCACCATGCCCGGCGGCACAGTACATTATCCGCTTATATTGAACGCATCTACAGCTACCGTAAATAACATAGCTACAGAAGGAGTTGACGGAAAAAATAATGTGGAGCAGGCGATCATCAATACACCACCTGCCGGCAATTATACAGTGACTATCAAAGGCTCCAATGTTCCCATTGGACCGCAGGAGTATGTGGTAACCTATGAGATCATTAGCCCCAATGTTACCGTTGAATATCCTTTTGGTAATGAAACCTGGGTACCCAATGAAACCGAATATATCCGCTGGAGCGCTTATGGCGGTGACAGCAATACATTTACCATTGATTATTCAACCGATAATGGTGCAAGCTGGACGGTGATCAGCAACAATGTTCCTTCTACCAGCCGCACCTATACATGGACAGTACCTGCTACTGTTACTTCCAATGCGCTGGTACGCGTTACCCGTAATACAACCAGCTATTCTGACCAGAGTGATTTCACCTTCTCTATACTGGGAGTGCCCACTCTTACGCTTTCTGCCGCATGCCCCGGTTATGCACAGCTAAACTGGGGTGCTGTTACCGGTGCCACATCGTACGATATTATGATGATGAAAGGTGATACCATGCAGGTTATTGCCAATACCACCAGTACAAATTACCTGCTGCAGGGATTGAACACACAAACCCGTTACTGGCTGGCAGTACGCGCCGTGAACGGAACAACACCTGGCCGTCGTTGCCTGGCGCAAAACATTATTCCCAACTCTGGCACCTGTGCTGCCGGCGCATTTGATCATGACCTCACCCTTGATTCATTGTATGGGCCACAAAATGGCCGCATGTTCACTTCCACCCAACCCGGCAGCCAATATATAAAGGTCAATATCCGCAACCTGGGCAATATTAACTCTTCCGGGAACTTTACAGTTTCTTACCAGGTAAATGGAGGCAGTGTGGTGAACGAAACCAGTTCGCAGGTTATTAACAATGCCTCTTCTTATCTGTACACATTTTCTACAGCATATAATTTTTCGGCTACCGGTACCTATACTATTAAAACATGGGTTACTTACAATAATGATACAAGACACCTGAACGATACACTGGTAACCGTAGTAAAAACATTGGCCAACGATCCGCTGGTGCTGACCCCTTCCTATACCGAAAGTTTTGAAACAGGTATACCGCAATCCTATACCAGTGCCACAATGGGTCTTAACGGGCTTGACCGTTGCGACTTCACGGTTTCCGGTAGCAACGCACGTTTGCGCACTTTTGTAAACGGCGGCTTTGCACGTTCCGGCAACCGTAGTATTACACTTGACCAGGTAAGCAATAGCGCTGTATCAACATCTGATAGCCTTATCTGTACATTCAACCTGTCAAATTATACATCCACAGACCAGTTGTGGTTCGATTTTTACTATCGCAACCAGGGTGTTGATTTTGTATTACCGGGCAACCAGGTATGGATAAGAGGTAATGACCAGGCCGCATGGCTGCCGGTTTTTACCCTGCCGGCCAATGTTGCTGATTTTGGTATTTACCGCGCTGCACCCAGCATTAACATTACAGAAATATTGTCTGCTGCTGTTCCTGCGCAAACAATCAGCAGCAGCTTCCAGGTAAAATTCGGGCAACAGGGTTTCACTTCTGCCAACTCAGTAATACCAGACGGTAACCTGGATGACGGGTACACTTTCGATGATATTATTCTTACACGCTCCAGCAATGACGTGGGTATCCAGTCGCTGGCAGCACCTGTTACCAGCGGTATCTGTCAACTGTCGGCCACCGAACAGATAAGCATTGTCGTAAAAAATTACAGCACTTCCACACTCGATAATGTATTTGCCAGTTACCGTATAAACAACACCACCGTTACTGAAAATATAGGTTCGCTGACCGCAGGACAGATCAAAACATACACATTTACTGCTACAGCCAACATGGCTGCATTCCAGTCGTACACCATGCGCGCATGGGTTCAGTACAGCGGAGACAATTATAAAAATAATGACAGCTTACCGGAAATCTCTTTCAATACCGTACCGGTGATCAGCATTTTCCCTTACCTGGAGAAGTTTGAAACCAGTGATGGCTACTGGTATACAGATGGCATCAATACTTCCTGGCAATGGGGCAAACCTCAAAAAACGATCATCAATAAAGCCGCAAGTGGTGCCAAAGGATGGTTTACCAGTCTTACAGGCACTTATAACAATAGTGAATTGTCTTACCTGTATTCACCTTGTTTCAATCTCAGCAGTCTTGCACAACCCGTGTTTTCATTCAGCCATATCTTCAGTATGGAAGACAATTGTGATTGCGACCAGCATTGGGTGGAATATTCGCTGGATGACATTAACTGGATCAAACTGGGCTCCGTTGGCAATGGTACCAATTGGTATGATTATGCGGCGAAACAAACCTGGAAACTTTCTGATACCAAATGGCATGTATCTAGCATTGATGTACCTGTAAAACCCACCAAGATCCGTTTCCGTATTGTAATGAGCAGCGATCCGGGTACTACTTACGAAGGCATTGGCATTGATGATATACACGTATTTGACAAAGCTGCAGTATACAGCGGTGCTGATGTTACCAGCGGACTTACCCAAACTGTAAAAGACAACAACTGGATCCATTTCAACGTAGGTGGCAACCGCGTAGTATCTATTAATCCCAACGGACAGGACCTGGGTAATACAACCGTGAAAGTATACTTCAACACAGGTACAATACGGTTCAGTGGTAATAAACAATATTACCTCGACAGGAACATTGTAATTCAGCCAACCAATGCGCCTACCGGTAATATATCAGTACGATTTTATTTCCTGAACAGTGAAATGAATAAGCTGCTGAATGCAACCGGTTGCGCTACCTGTACCACTCCGGTGGATGCTTATGCCGCCGGCATTACGCAATACAGCAATGCACCGGCAGAAGAGAACGGCACGCTCAGTGATAATATGAACGGTAGCTATCATTTCCTTTTACCACGCAGCGATGTATCTATCATTCCTTATGACAATGGCTATTATGCAGAATACCAGGTAAGCAATTTTTCAGAATTCTGGATCAATGGTGGCGGCACCACGCAAAGCCAGGCACTGCCACAGGTGCTGGATTATTTTATCGCTGCACGTCAGCAGAACACAGCGTTGCTGCAATGGAAAACATTACAGGAAACCAATACCGACCGCTACATTATTGAAAAAGGCAGTGATGGCACGCGTTTTACTGCCATCGGAGAGGTACTGGCAGCAGGCAATAGCAATAATGCTACCGATTACAGGTTTACAGATAAACAACTGTTACCAGTGAATTACTATCGCCTGAAGATGCTTGACAAGGATGGTAAGTTTGTATACTCGTCCGTACGTAAAGTAAATGGTGATGAATCAGACCTGGTGGTATCGCTGTATCCCAACCCGGTTTCAGCTCCGGCGCATGTTATCATTACCACTTCATCCAACAGTTACCGTCTGGAGGTGGTAGACATTCAGGGCAGAATATTGAAATCCCTTTCAGTACAGGGTACGCGGTTCTTTCTGCCTGTATATAACCTTACAGCAGGCACTTACCTGTTGAACATATATACCGAAGCTGGTAAGAAGATAGAGAAGCTGATTGTAAAATAATATAGTACAGACTTGTTAAAAGCAACCACCCGTTCACCATTGTAACATATTTTTTATAGCTTTACGATACGTGAGCAACACCCTCGTATGATAAAGCAAAAAGAGACGACTATTTATGATATTGCACGCAAACTGAATATCTCCATCGCCACTGTAAGCCGTGCGTTGAAAGATGACCCCGTTGTGAGCAAAAAAACCAAGAAGAAAATTGCTGAAGCCGCAGAAGAAATGGGCTATCGGTCCAATCACTTTGCACGTAACCTCCGCATTCAGCGAACAAATACTATCGGTGTTATTATACCCAGGCTCAACAGCTATTTCATGTCCAGCGTAATTTCAGGTATTGAAAACATTGCCAACCATGCCGGGTACAATCTTATCATCAGCCAGTCGTCAGAATCTGCTGCCAAGGAAATGGCCAACGCCAAAACCATGTTCAACAACCGCGTGGACGGGTTACTGGTATCACTTGCATATGACACGGAAGATCTTAATCATTTTGATGTATTCCTGAAACGGAATATTCCTCTCATCTTTTTTGATCGTGTGGCGGGAGAGAATGTCAGCACCAGTATTTTGATTGATAACCGCAAAGCCGCTTACCAGGCTACTGTGCACCTGATTGAGCAAGGCTGTAAACGCATTGTACATATTACGGCTACACCACGACGTAATGTATACGTAGATCGCTTGCAGGGATATAAAGACGCGCTGGCTGAATACAATATTCCCTTTGACGAAAAGTTACTGATCATCAGCAACCTGAGCCAGGAAGCAGGTGTAGCAGCCGCTGCCCAGATACTGCAGATGGAAACCTTGCCGGATAGTGTTTTTGTTGCCAATGACAATTGCGCTGTGGGTTGTATGCTGGCATTGAAACAAGCGGGACTACGCATTCCCGATGATATTGCCTTTATTGGTTTTAACAACGATCCCGTTTCTACAGTTATTGAACCCAATCTCACCACAGTAAATTATCCCGGTTACCAGATGGGCGAACTTGCTGCCAGGCAACTGATCAATCACCTGAATGGCACGGCCAACATTACTGCAACCAATACCATTTTGTTAAGGGCCGACCTGATTGTACGCGCCTCTTCACTGAAAAAGAAAAACTAAAGATCTTTCTCGCATAAAAAAACCTGTCAGGCCCTGGCACCTGGTGCATGCTAATTTCTTTTTACACGCACGCATTCAGCACCTGAACCTGACAGGTTATATATTTTATTTATAGTCTAATAACCAAAGTTCTGTGGAAATGCAGGTCCTTCCACGACCCTGTCTATCTGTGTTTGCGGAATCGGACGCAACATGTGGAAATCCTTGATATAAGGCGAAGCTTCAGGGTTCCATGCTTTTACCCTGGTTACCAGCGACCTGGTACGTACCAGATCCAGCCATCTTTGCCACTCGCCATAAAACTCACGGGAACGTTCGTCCAGTATAAAGTCCAGCGTAACATTGGCCGGTGTGATGGTCATTGCAGTAACAGCCGCTGCATTCTGTGTTGCGGTATTTGTTTTACGGTAAGCAGCCCGTTGACGCACCACGTTCAGCATGTTGGCGGCACTGATATTATCACCTGCTTTAAAAGCAGCTTCGGCAGCAATGAGATATACATCAGAAAAACGGTATATCACCACCGGCCTGGTAGAGGGATCGTTGAAATTTGCTCCCCTGCTGGGATCCATGAATTTTTTTACAGAGGGGAAATAGCTATTTGTCCACAGGCTTGGCGGAATAATAATTCCTTTGAACGGAACAGCACCATTGAACTGCGGCGCACCGGTTACTTCCACATCAGGCATCCAGATGGCAGTATCCACTCCCTGTGTCATTGTGTACCCAATACCACGCTGGTTATTAGCAGCACCCGCCGTATTGCTTACTGTAGTATTGGAAAGCCATACTTTCTGAAAAGTATTGTCATACCGTGAATCACTAGTCCTGTTTACAAACGCCTGATCCAGTATATACCTTTTACCGGCATTTACACCGCTGGAGTTTACTACCGTGTTAGGCCTGGTACGAACATACGGTCTGCCATTTGCAGCATCTCTCAACATCAGAGATGAACCAGAGTTTACCAGTGCTCCCGAACCATTCACAAATGAGTTGATGCCACTGTTGGAAGGATAGTTCCAGATATAGAACCATGGTGTAAGATTTTGTGCAGCACCACCGGCAGCACCACCACCCACAGTATATTGTCCGTATTTTGGATCAGAACTATGATCACTTACAAACATAGTTTCTTTACCATAATCATTTATTGGATTAAATGCATCACCATAATCCTGCCACAGGTCTAACTGGTAAGTGGCTTTGTTGGTAATAATATCCGCTGCAATAGTATATGCCTGTTGAAAATCAGCTTGTGTGTTGTTCAGCCAACCTCTTGTCAGGTATGCCTTTGCCAGCAGATACTGTGCTACCGGTTTGGTAGCAGCTTTACCCAGGAATGGTGCGGTGGGCGTAGCTGGCAGATCAACTGCTGCATCTGTAAGATCCTGTATGATCTGTTTGTATACATCTGCCACCGACTGACGGCTGTCTGCCTGTGAAGGAACAGTAATAAAAGTAGTATGCAACGGCACATCACCAAAACTCTGTACCAGGTGAAAATACCAGAATGCACGTAAAAACTTTGCCTGTGCCAGGTATTGTTTACGGGTAGCATCTGCCAGGTCAATGATTTGTCCGTACTGCAATACACCATTCAATGTGTTGATATCGGTATAGGCAGAGTTCCACCATCCTTCCACATCCGAACTGTTCAACCCATTATAGGTATACAGCCTGATACCACTGGCACTGGCCCCCGCAAGATGTTCGTCTGTACCGGCTACCATCTGGGCCGAGAAACCTTCGGTACCCCAGGCACTCCTGATATCATTATACACACCGGAAATACCGCCCAGCACACCTGCCGGCGTATTAAAGAATGAAGGTACAATGCTGGCCTGCGGATGCTCTTCCAGCAGTTTCTTACAACTGTTGCATAACAGCATCGTTGAACTTAAAAAGATGTAGCTGATTATTTTTTTATGGAGTTTCATATGGGAAACTTTAAGCAGTTTAAAATTTAACATTCAGACCTACCAGGAACTGGCGGAAAGATGGGTTATTAGCATTCACACTGATCTGGCGCGTTGGCGTTCCAACATCCGAAGTACCAGCCGTACCCACCGCACCGCCGTATCCATTACCTTCCGGATCGGGCCCAAAGCCATCACGGACAAAAGGAGAATAGATAATGAAAGGATTGGTAACATTTACATACAACCGCAATGAGCTTACTCCGGCTCTCTTAAGCATGGGTGCAGGTACCTCATATCCCAGGTTAATGCTGCGACATTTGATGAACGAACCATTCTGATAACCCAGCGTGGAACCAAAATTCAACCTGTCTGTACCGGCATCAGGTGCGGGAAAATCATTGGTAGGATTGGTACGTGTCCAGTAATTGGTCCTTACCTGGTTTAACCTTCCCTGGTTAAAGAAAGGAAAACCCTGGGAACCGCCATCAGCTGTTAAATAAGGAACCACCACCTTCATTCCCATACGGGCAAAGATCACTATAGACAGATCAAAGTTTTTATACGTAAACCTGTTGGTAATACCGCCTTCCCATTGTGGCTGGAAGTTGCCGAGTATCTGCCTGTCGTTTGCATCTATTTTATGATCGTTATTATAATCCTCCACTCTTATCTGTCCTGGGTATTGTACCGGTGATGTTTGTGCAGCCAGCGTTCCTTTCACAGAATCTTCCAGTTGCCAGATGCCGATCTTTTTCACATCATATATTACACTCAACGGCTGACCTACAAACCAGCCATTGCCTACGTTTGATTTTTCACTGGGTGTTGTAAGCTGTATAATTTTTTCACGATTGAAATAAAAGTTCAGATCAGTGCTCCAGCTAAATCCGGTTTTATCCTTACTCTGAATATTGATGGTGCTAAGTGTTATTTCCAAGCCGCTACCTTTTGTTTTTCCGAGATTTTTTACCGTAGTGCCTGCACCATTACTGGCCGGCAGGTTCACACCCAGCAGAATATTTTTAGTGCGCTGATCATATACATCCACTGAACCGGTAATGCGGTTATTGAACAAACCGAATTCCACACCAACGTTTGTTTGAGAAGTAGATTGCCAGCCCAGTTCTTTATTGGCCAGTGTGGTAACCAGGTATGCCAGTTGTTGTCCCGGTGTGCCCTGACCGAAGTTATAGGTACTGGCAGTCAGCAATCCCAATGTTTGATAAGGAGCTACGTTCCTGTTACCTGAAATACCCCACCCGCCACGCAGTTTCAGGTGAGATATAAAGGATACGTTCTGCATAAACTTCTCATTGCTGATATTCCAACCCAGTCCCAATGCAGGATAAGTAAAATACTGGTGTCCCGGAGACAAGGTGGAAGAACCATCCACACGTACAGTAGCTGTTAACAAATAGCGATTGTCATATCCGTAGTTCACACGCCCCATATAAGAAACCAGACCAGATTCTGTAAAGCCGGTATTGTTAACATCTGCAGCAGGTTGACCGCTTGCCAGTGAAAAGTTAGTATTCATGATATAATCAGCCGGTACACCTGTTACAGTAAATCCGCTATTCTGGCTATGATCTTTCTGTATTTCAAAAAGGCCGGTAACACCCACCTTATGTTTCTTGGCAAATATTTTATCATAATACAACAGGTTCTGAATATTGTATGTCCAAGCTTCAGCATTACTGATGCTGGCATTGGAAGAAGATTGTACAGTTGCTGTATTGGTATAGGTAAGCGGTCCGTTATAACCATTACCATTTTCCTGTCTGAAATCCAATCCTACATTCAACCTGTATTTTAAACCCGGAGCGATCTGCACTTCACCATACAGGCTATTAAATGTTCTGATACGACGATTCCTTGCCAGGATCGCATCTTTTTTGGTGATCAGTGTCAGCGGACTGATAATAGGATCATCAATAGAACCTGCCGCGGGTTTCAGGTTTACAGTTCCATCTGCATTATAAGGAGCCGCCAGTGGCGTAGTACGTATAAGTCCTGAGGGTACACCCGCACCACCCGGTGTATTGGTATAGGACAATGTGTTGATGGTATTCAACCCTACCTTCACCCATTTATTAATACGATGATCAATGGTAGCACGGATAGAATACCGCGTATAGTTCTGGTTGGGAATAATGCCTGTTTCTCTATAATAGTTGCCACTCAAACCATATTGTGTGGTTTCTGTGCCACCGGTAAGCCCCAGTTGATTGCTGGTTACAAATCCCTGCTGGTAAATAAGGTCCTGCCAGTTGGTAGAAATACCTGCAGCCAGTGCATCTTTTTCTGCCTGTGTAAGCGGGTAAGAAGAAGTACCAGGACTGGTTCTGTTATAGGCAGCGGCATCAGCTTTGAACTGTGCGTAAGAAGGTCCGTCGTATACTTTATATTTACCCATGATGTTTGAAACACCATAGTAAGCATCCAGGTTGATCACCGCTCTGCCAGTCTTACCACGTTTGGTAGTGATCAGGATCACACCACCTGCACCTCTAGAACCATATATGGCAGTGGCAGATGCATCTTTCAGTATCTCCAGACTTACAACATCATCGGGACTAAAATCATTAATGCTTCCACCATAAGGAATGCCATCCAGCACCAGCAACGGGCCATCCAATGCATCGCTGGACCCTTGTGTAGTAGTAAGCGTTCTGTTACCCCTGATACGGATCTGTCCGCTGGTACCGGGTGTAGCACCATTACTTACAATATCCACACCGGCGGTTCTTCCTTTTAACTGTGCTATCACGTTGGGTGCAGCTACTTCTTTCAGAGTTTCGCTGCTTACTGAAACCACTGCACCGGTAATATCTTTTTTACGTTGCTGTCCGTAACCTATTACCACTACATCATCCAGCGACTGCTGTACTGCAACCAGGGCAATGGTAAGAGGCGCATTACTATTTACGGTAACTTCTTTTACGGTATACCCAACAGAAGAAACCACCAGTACAGTTCCGGATGGGACAGTGATTTCAAAGTTGCCATTATCATTACTGCTGGTACCCGTAGCAGATCCTTTAACAGTAATGGTAGCTCTTGAAACCGGTTGTCCGTTCTCGTTGGTAACACGTCCTTTTAGCAGGAAAGCGTTTTGTGCAGCTACCGGCATTGTGACCAGTAGTGCTATCATAAAACAAACAAGCATGGATAGTTTACCTGTAAAACACAGGCTGGCTGACGCGACACGCTGCGTAACCATTGCTTTCATAAACAATCGTTTTAGTAGTTAATTTTTATAGTTCCACAGAATACGGGAGAAAATCAGTATCGGTAAGAGGCTGGCTGAACACAGCACAATCATTATTACTCTGTACAGTATTACTTTTATAGATCATTTACAAGGCGATACCGGTACAAAAGCATAATGCATTGCTGCATGTACAAACGGCAGGTGTTGCTGGATTTTTTTGCGGATGACAGGTCCGCCAGTGGTAGTTGGCATATGGCGTTGTTTTGGTGTACGTAATCAATCGTTCGCACAGAAATCGTCCCTCACATAAAGCCTTTGGATGTTAGGGCTGCAAGTCTCTTCTGCTATTGCTGACACACGGTATCTGCTGGGTTTTGCGGCTTTACTACTACCAAAATAGACAATTTTCTTAAAAATGTAACCGATTACATTATTTTTTTTAAAAAACTCCTTATTTTAGCCTCATAAATAGCATGTAACCGATTGTATATACTATTCCTCTATAGTAGCGGGAAAGGCTTGCAAATGCGTTTAAGAACTTCCTGCATACGGAAATAACATATATGCTTTTTATCAGCCGTCCAGTTAATTCATTATTGTTTCAAAACCATATAGCATGGAATTATCCAGCAACGGAAAAAAGGCTATTGTTACAGGAGGTGGCTCTGGTATAGGACTGGCCATTGCCAGGAAATTTGTAGAACAACAGATCACTACTGTAATAATAGGACGGGATGAGAAAAAGCTCTGTGCAGCCAAAGATGAACTGGGCCCCCTGTGTATACCCTTCGGTTACGACCTGAGCGACCTTGCTGTTATTCCGCAGATGATAGACAAGATCTACAGTCAACTGGGAACTATTGATATCCTGGTGAACAATGCAGGTATCAACATGAAAAAGAATTTTGAAGAGGTAACAGACGAAGAGTTTCAGAAAATATTGCTCACCAACGTAACTGCTGTATTTGCCTTATCGCGCGAAGTAGTAAAACAGATGCAAACCAATGGAGGCGGCTCTATTATCAATATCAGCTCCATGGCATCGCAATATGGCATTCCAAAGGTAATTGCCTATTCAGCTTCCAAATCAGCCGTAGAAGGTATGACGAGGGCCATGGCTGTGGAACTGGCACCGATGGGCATTCGTGTAAACTGTATTGCACCAGGATTCATCGCTACTGACATGTCGGCCCGTGCACTGAACAATGATATTGAACGCAAACAAAAAGTAATGTCACGTACGCCTATGGCTGCACTGGGAGCCCCTGCCGATATTGGTGATGCAGCCTATTTTCTGGCATCTGATGCTGCACGCTATATTACCGGCGTGGTATTACCTGTAGATGGCGGAAACTCGATTGGTTTTTAATACAACAGCTTTAATGCTATTATAAGATCTGTCAATGCCAGGCAGTATGTTATCAGGCAACCAGCGTATTCCCTGTTAAAACGGCACTGTACACAATCACCAGCAACGCCCTTTACTTCGTTTGTTCTAACGATTGTACTATGAAAAAAACAACCTGGCTCATCATTATATTATGGTATGCACTACAGCCACTGCAGGCACAGCAATTTGTTAGCACGCAAACGGGCATACCATTACTTACACCCACACAGCAAACATTTTTATATACCGACGAACACGATGACTGGCTGATACACAAAGCAGCCGCCTTATTGCAACAGGATATACTGGCCGTAACCGGACGCCAACCCGTTATTACACACAATATTCCATCTGCCGCCGCCAATATGATCATTATTGGTTCACTGGCCGATTGCGATATAATTCAGCAACTGACAGCAATCCGCAAATTCAACACAGACAGCATACAACACAAATGGGAAGCTTATCATATACAAACTGTGCAGCAACCATTTCCTGGTATTGCGCATGCATTGGTCATTGCAGGCAGTGATAAAAGAGGTACTGCCTATGGTGTGTTTGAACTATCTAAACAATTGGGCATTTCACCCTGGTACTGGTGGGCAGATGTACCGGTCAAAAAATCATCCACACTGTATGTTAACAATAACACCAATATTACCGGTGCACCGGGTGTGCAGTACAGGGGCATTTTTCTGAATGATGAAGCCCCTGCCTTGTCTGGCTGGGCAAAGGAAAAATTTGGCGGCCTCAATCACCGCATGTATGAAAAAGTATTTGAACTGCTGTTACGCTTAAAAGCCAATTACCTGTGGCCCGCCATGTGGGGCAATGCCTTTAATGACGATGACACGCTGAATCCACAACTGGCAGATGCGTGGGGTATTGTGATGGGCACATCACACCACGAACCGATGTTACGTGCCCAGCAGGAGTGGAAACGCTATGGCAGCGGCGACTGGAATTATGAAACCAACAGTAGTGTGTTGAAGTCATTCTGGAAAAAGGGAATTGAAAATATGGGCACCCACGAAAGCATTGTTACAGTGGGTATGCGTGGCGATGGAGATATGCCAATGAGCGAACAAAGCAATATTTCATTGCTGGAAAAGATCGTTGCCAACCAACGCAGTATTCTTGAACAGGTTACCCATAAGCCAGCTTCTTCCACGCCCCAGTTATGGGCACTGTATAAAGAAGTACAGGATTATTATGATAAAGGTATGCGCGTACCGGACGATATTACCCTGCTGCTTTGTGATGACAACTGGGGTAATATCCGTAAACTTCCCAAACTAACAGATAAGCCCAGAAGCGGGGGCTATGGCATCTATTATCATTTTGATTATGTAGGCGGACCAAGAAATTATAAATGGCTCAATACAAATTCCATTGCCCGCGTGTGGGAGCAGATGCATCTTGCATGGGAATACAATGTGCGCAAGATCTGGATTGTAAATGTGGGCGATCTGAAACCCATGGAACTGCCTGTTTCGTTTTTCCTCGATTATGCATGGGCACCGCAACAATGGAATGCCGGTAATCTTACCCGCTATACAGAAGAATGGGCTGCACAACAATTCGGAAAACCACTTGCCCGTACAATAGCCGGCATACTGGATCTGTATACACAATTTAATGCCCGGCGAAAACCAGAACTTCTATCGCCTGACACCTATAGTCTTACCAATTACCAAGAAGCTGAAACCGTTGTAAAAGAATACCGGCAACTGGCTGTAAATGCTGAAAAAATTTACCGATCGTTGCCAGCCGCGTACAAAGATGCGTTCGAACAACTGGTATTGTTTCCTGTACAGGCATGTGCCAATCTGAATACTTTATATGTAACCGCCGGTAAGAACAAGCTGTATTCAACGCAAGGACGTGCCGCCACCAATATGTTTGCAGACTCAGTAAAAACATTGTTCATTAAAGACTCACTGCTTTCCTGGCACTATAATCATATAATGGCAAACGGCAAGTGGAATCACATGATGGACCAGACACATATCGGCTACACCTGGTGGCAGCAACCACCTGTGAATATAATGCCAGCAGCCACTTATATACAATTGCCCGACACTGCAATGATGGGCGTTGCCATAGAAGGTTCTGAAGCATGGTGGCCGGCAGCCAACACTACAGCAGTATTACCAGAACTGAATGCCTGTATTCCCGGCACACGTTCTATACAACTCTTCAATCGTGGTACCAAATCATTTAGGTATACCATAAGATCTTCTATGCCCTGGTTACTGATCACTCCACAGCAAGGTACTGTTCAGCAACAACAGGAGATCATCATAAATGCTGACTGGAAAAAAGTTCCTGCCGGTAAGCATACCGTTCCGGTTACTGTCAGTTACAATAGCAGCACCATTACAGTATATGCAGTGATCAATAAACCCTCATGGCATAACCAGGCAGGTACCAATACATTTGTGCAGATTGACAATTTTGTGTCTATTGAAGCCGCGCATCCCAGTCGTTCTGTAGCTAAAAACAATACGGAATGGCAATGCATTCCGCAACTGGGCCGTACTTTATCAGGCATGACGCTCTTTCCAGTAACTGCGCCTGCGCAAACACCCGGCAACAGTGCGGCACTTGAATACGACATGTATACCAGTGACACCGGCACCTTTCAGTTACAGGTATATTGCGCACCCACACTCAGCTTTCATAATGCAGCAGGACTTCGCTATGCAATATCAATAGACGATGCTGATCCGCAGACCATTGTGCTGAATGCAGATCCATCCAACAAAACCTGGGAACGATGGGTAGCCAATAATACGATTATCACGACCTCAGCACATGCCGTCAACAGGGCTGGTAAACATACCATCCACATCTGGTCGGTAGATGCCGCTGTAGTAGTGCAAAAGCTGGTAGCCTATACCGGTACATTGCGTCCGTCTTACCTGGGACCACCGGAAACACGTTACCAACCACATCAATAACATTTTATTCTTAATTACATTATCATGAAACGAACCTGCATATTATCTGCACGCCAACGCATTATTACTGCATCCATGCTTATTGCGCTGTTGGTGACCGGTATTCACGCGGGCAGAAAAAATACAATCAATGATACACCTGTAATAACAAAAGGTTTGAAAGATTATTACAAGAACTATTTCCCTATCGGCGTAGCAGTTTCACCCCTTGCATTAAAAACACCGGATGAGGCATTATTGATTGAACAACAATTCAACAGCGTAACACCGGAAAATGCTATGAAGATGGGGCCCATCCATCCTGAAGAACACCGCTACTACTGGAAAGATGCAGATTCCATTGTAGCGTTTGCGCAGGCACATGGCATGCGCGTGCGTGGACACGCATTGTGCTGGCACGAACAGACACCCCGCTGGTTGTTTATTGACAGTACCGGCAAACAGGTAACCAAAGATGTATTGTTACAACGTTTAAAAGAACATATCACAACAATAGTAGATCGCTATAAAGGGAAGGTATATGCCTGGGATGTAGTGAATGAAGCTATTGACGATGACAGCACTAAGTTTTTACGCAACTCATTATGGTACCAGATATGCGGTGATGATTTTATTATAAAAGCATTTGAATATGCGCATGCAGCAGACCCGAAAGCGGCCCTTTTCTACAATGACTATAATACTGAAAGACCTGAAAAAACAGCCAGGGTATACCAGTTGCTGAAAAAACTGAAAGCAGCAAAAGTACCCGTTCATGGTGTAGGCTTACAGGCACATTGGTCTATTTATGAGCCGGATGAAGCCGGTTTGCGTCGTACCATCCAACAGTTTGCCTCGCTGGGATTGCAGGTGCAGATCACAGAACTGGATGTATCTGTATATCCCTGGGAAAAGAACAGGCGCCCGCGGCGTGAAGGAGAGTCAGATGTATTTACACCAGCATTGGAACAAAAACAACTGGAACAATACAAAATGGCTTTCCGGGTATTTCGTGATTTTCGCAAGGTGATCACCGGTGTTACCTTCTGGAATATTTCTGACAAACATAGCTGGCTGGATGAATATCCAGTAATGGGGCGAAAGAATTATCCGTTGTTATTCGACCAGCAACTGCAACCCAAGAAAGCCTTTTTTGAAGTAGTGAATTTCTAATGCCTGCGGATATATTATCCACAGGAACATTATTTAAAATTGTATCAGGCATATTTTGCAAGCAACGCCTGGTACAGTCCTTTTTTGCGTAATTTTTTTGCCCGCATACGCAACAAAGGAAAAAGCAAAGACATCACTCCCGTACCATTGGTGTCACCTTCTGTAATCAGCACCGCGGTATGATCCAGGCTTTTGGGCAATCCTTTTTTGTTAACAAGTCCATCTGATGCAAGACCATACATGATCTTCAGCATGTTCTCAAACCTTTCACTTCCGGGTACCAAGCGCACCTGGAACCGGATGGGTTCTTCACCGGGGTTATAAAAACGATGTAATCTTTTTATGGAAGCCATTGCCTGCTGTCCTGGTTGTAAACGAAGCTGCTTAGTATCCAGTTGAAGACCCAGTATACCATCAATAGCTGTAAACTCCTCGCTGAATGTAGTGTGGTAATGTGGCGGCGTACCTCCACCGGGCTGCAGTTCTACTTCTACCAGTGTAAAAGCACCATCGGTTTCCCGGGAGTATTTCAACATGGTCACTTTGTCTTTTATTAACGGATTTTCAAATACCCGGCGTTCCATAAGTTACTTTTTTTGACGCAAAATAACAGTTGAACACAGGTACCTGGAACCGGTAACGCTCGAAATGCCAAAAGCGATAGGTGAAATGAATGATTTTATCACTGAACAACGGGCTACATTTTCTTCTTTTTGCTTCGTTTTGCTACCAATACCAACGCCAATACCAGCAGAGCAGCACCAATACCCAATAACCATTTATAACTTGTAGTAGACGGAGTGGCCCAATCTGTATTCAATGCAGGAACAGGTTGCCCATGATAATTTAAAGCAGCCCAGTAATAAGGCAGTTTGTGCAAGTAGGCCACTTCTTTATTTTGCAACCAATTTAGTTTTGCCTGTCGCAAAGCTGTAGCAGCATCAGGTTGTTGCAATAGTGAAGTATAAAAATCTTTTACCAGTACTGCCGCTGTTTCATCATGCACATTCCACCAGCCTGCAATGACCGCATGTGTTCCTGCGGCAGTGAATGCCCTGGCAAGGCTTTGTACTCCTTCCCCGGTGATCAGTCTGCCATCGCCGGTCCTGCAGGCACTTAATACCACCAATGCAGGATGCTGTTGACCCGTTTTCAGTTCAAACAGGTAAAAAGGAGTATCATACAACCGGATATGCGGTAATTCTGTACTGTCTTTGCCTGCAAACGCATGTGTACTGATATGTATTACTGTATTTTCAGACAATGCATTCCGGAATGCAGCAGCAGTAGCCTGTTCATTGAATAACCATTTCCCACTGCTAATGATCTTACTCATTGCTTCCTGTTCTTTCCACACGGCATTCAATGCTGATTGTTGTTTGGCATGTTCCGCAATAAACAGTCCTGTAATACCCTTTCCTGTTACGGGCAGGCGGCATTGCTGCCACAACGTTTGTAATGAGTAAGCATAAGATATTGCCGATTGTCTGATTACAAATGGCCATTGCCCTACAGATTCTGTATAGCCTGGTGTAGTGACCAGCGCTTCTACCGGTAATTGGTTCAGAACCCCATCCGGCAAAATGATGTACTGACGGTTTTCCTGTAACGGATGCGTTCCCGATAGCCAGTGATAAATAGTAAAAGCCTGTGTGTAATATGACCGGGGATGATTCAGCATGGCACCGGGGCCGCTCTGGAAATACTGCTGTACAAATTGCCCGATGCTATCCCCGGCAGATGCAGTAAACGGTAACTTTTCCGCAAACAATATTCCTGCACTGTCTGCCTCTACGCAATACACCGCATGTTCGCCTGTAAAAAAAGAACGGGCTATTTGTCCTTTTTGTAATACAGTTTTCAGCAATATGGCATCTGAGGTTTGCACAGTATCATATTGTTGTGTTGTTTGGGTACTGTACTGTTTACGCAGATCGGCCAGTTCCCACTCTGTTTTTCTTTGCTGTTTTGCAGCAATACTATCCGGCTTGGACTGTATGCCTTTTTCCTGCCGGTTACGTTCATAATAAACCAGCGCCTTTTCCAGCAAGCGTATACGAGCGGCAATACTATCGGCTGCATTATTGGCGCCATATTGTTGCCATTGTACTTCTTCCTGCAACAATTGGGCTTTACCACTTTCCATAAACTGCAATACATACATACGGTACAATGGTTGCCCTGTTTCCAGCCATACATTATAAGCTGTTTCAATGGCCGTTTCATAACGCCGACGGCTTTCTTTTACTGAACGTTCACGGGAATTGGCGGTTACATATTCTTTACGCAGTTTTTTTTCTGTTGCAAAACACAGGGTGAACAAACGCATAGCATCCTCCACGCGGTATTGTTCACTGCTAATAACCGCCTGTGTAAACAATACATCTACCAGCGTGTTCTCACCATAAAGATCAGATGCATCGACTGATGACCAGGTAACTCCCGGCAACAATAATTCAAGACATTCCAGCAATCGTTCTTCAGCTATTTTGTATTGCTTTTGCTGTGCGGCCAGTCTTCCCAACCTGTAAAACAATTTGGCGCGCTCCCTTACACGAATGCCTTTATTCTGCTGCACCAGCTTTCCCTGCAGCGCCAATGCTTTATTGTACAATTGCAATGCCTTTGCAGGTTGCACCAGCAACATATCGCCTGCCTGCTGGTAAGCCATCAATAGCCAGTATGGTGTACCAACATCACGGGTAGGGTCATTCTCCAGTATTTTAATTCCCTGTTGAATGGTGCTTCTTGCAGCATCTTCCTGCTTCAGGGTAAACAGCGCATCTGCCTGTTCACACAACAGCAAACCGTACAATGGTTGTGTATGACCCAGCATCTTCATGCCTTCCCTGCAATATTGAACAGATTGTTCAGGATGCCCCATAGCACTGACGGTTGTAGCCAGGTTGCTGTAAGTAGCTGCAATTGCTTTTTTATCATTCAGTGCAATGGCCGTTTTGAGCGCTTTGCTGTGTATAAACAGCGCCTGTTCGTAATCACCCAGGCGGGTATAATTATTTCCCAGTGGCTTTAAAATATACTCCAGCACCAGTTCATCATCTACAATCTGAGAATGAGCCCCGGCCCATAATAATGCAGCACGATACGCATCCGTAGAGTACACAATATTTCCGCTTACCAGTTGCGCATGCCCTTCATTCATCAGCAGGTCCAGCCATGCCTGTTGTTCTTCCTGTGTTTTTGGTTGACGCCATGCCGCGGTTGTTGCTTCTTTTAAAAGAGCGGCACGCGTGGCGCGTTCTTCACTTACCCATTGCACCTGTGCGTAGATCCATCCCGCCAGGTCATCCTGCTGACGATAATCGGAAAGTTGTTGTTGTAATGCGGCAGGAACCGGAAAGACATCTGATTGCGGAGAACCGGCCCCGGACAATAGTATACAGCAACAGGCGATCCATACCTGCAGAAAATATTTTCCGGAACCACGTTTGGAATACTGCAACATGCAGTATGAAGATAGGAAATGTGCCGCTTAACCGGTATCAGCACCGGCAATTGTATAAAAATCTACAATTGGAACTCAGCGTATTATTACAGTTTACATTACAACCTGAATATACCATATATGAAAAAGCGGCTGTTTGCATCACCCCGAAGCTGATGCAGATAACGGATGCCAATAGCAGGACCTGTTTTCACCCTGCCGATCTGAAGATCAGCAAAAGGGGCAGCATTCCAGTTTGCCAGCCACCTGGTAGCGTCTGAAGTATTATATTCGGCCGTAGCGATAGTGATATCGGGCTGTTGTATGTTGGAGAGGAATACAGTTTCCTTTGTTTTTGTTTGTTCTGTAACTGACAATTGTACCTGTGCTCCCGCTCCTACCGCCACCCATTTACCAATATTGTACCGGAAATGCAATGGCACTACCTGCAACAGGTTACTTTGTTTGGTTGTTACACGTTCGCGGCCACGGATGTGATAGTCACGGTTATTGACAACTGAGTCCTTTTTTTCATCAATAAAACCTGTAGAACTTTTTTCAATTTGTAATAACCCCGCATAGGCTTCTACCTGGAAATAAGGTTTGTCAGGCGCATACGGCCCCAGGGTAACACCCAGTGTCAGCGGACCACGTACCGTGTTCCGGCCGCTTTCACCGGATAAAGCAAAACTATAGCCAGCCACAATACCCGGTGAAATGCCTTTTATAAACCGCCCGGTGGCACGATTGGTATAGACCGGTTCATTCTTGTCGAATATAATAGCAGCACTGCTGCTGAATGGTATTTTCTTTGGTTTTTTCTTAAACCGTATTGTATACTCAATAAATCCTTTGGTAGAATCCTTATCTGTTACACCATCCTGTTGAAGGCCCGGCAAATAAATATTGTTGAACACAAAATATACACTATCCGCTGTACGCACCGTGTCAATACAGCTCTGACCACCATAGGCAGAATCGCACTGTACACAAACAGGGCTCATACTTTTAATAGCAATGGTTTGTGTATTTAACTGACGGGGCATTGCAATACCGATCGCTACTTTTTTTGCAGGACCTTCACCTGTATTCTGGAAACGGACTTTATAGGTCAGCTCCTTTTTCTTGCCCATAAAGCGGTAATTGATCCGCCGTTGTTTCAGTTGCATACGATTGGGATCGTGCGAGGCCACGATCTGCATTTCCAGTTCATACAATTCCGGCTGCTTGTCAGGATTATCAGGCACCAGCATAGCACTCATGGTTACTGTAGCATTGGTATCCTGTATCATTTCAGGCAATGTATTCATATTCACAAACACAAAACGTTCTTCATCGGGTGCGGCAGCAGTAAAACGAAGGGTGGTATTGCGCGCATAGGTAGCCTGTAACTGTTGCAGCATGTTGCGTGCATCACCCGCATAGATATAGTTTTCATTACTGAAAGGACCGGAACGCATAGCAAAAGCTGACGATATTTCTTTTTCAGAAAGGTCGGCCAGCAGGGTATGCAGAGAACTGCTGTCTTCACCATGATATGTCCTGGCATCGGACAACTTAAAGCCTTCTGTAGCAAACTGTCGTTCATTGAAAAACAATACCAGCGATCCGCCCATGGATTGGGCAGACTGGTTGCGGTAACCGATCAGTGCCACAAAATCTTCACCAGGTTTGGGGTTCCGGTTGATCTTCATTTCAATGCTTCCTTTTTCATGAAAGAAATGCGAGGCCCAGTAACCGGGATTATTGGGTTTTTTATTGACCTTAATCGGACGCGGACGTGTAGGTGGCGCTTTGCCATCATCATAATTATTCGTTGCGTATAACCGCACCTGGTAAATACCGGTATCACTGTACTGGTGTAACGGTGCTTTATCGAAGCTGAAAGTTCCATCACCCAGTTCCCAGAAGTAAGTGTAGAATGAAGCCGGTGCACCCGCCACCTGGCGCAACGCACGTAGCTCAGCACCAAACCGCAGACTATCGCCTTCTTCACGTATCAGTATTGCGGCAGGAATGGTATCCTGTGGTGCTACCGGTGCAGGTGGTGGTACATTCTTTTTTACCTGGGCATTCGAGATGCAGAAAATACCTGCCAGCAGCAGTACGGTCATTGTTGTTTTTGCCAGGTATACACTGGTGCAATTATTCATAAGCTATTGTTATTGGTATGGCACAAAAAGCCACTCAGGTTCAACCAATCACTTAAACGGCAGATAAGCCGGTACATTGTACCGGCTTTCCGCAAAATCCCGTCCGACTCAAACCCGTAGCTATAATTAAGATAAGCACATTTTAACATTCGCCGACTATTTAGCTTCCGCATAACCCGGTGGCCGGAACAGGCACCAAGTTGCCATAGGGAAATCTTTTACTTGCTGTTCATCTGGTTAATCAGGCTCAGCAAAGTGGTTTCGGAAACTTCCTGGGGATTAAATGTTACGGAAGTATATGTTCCGGTAGGCGTGCCAATGGTTACATCTTTCATCTGTGCGTAGAACTTGCCATCCACACTGCTCATTGCCAGAAAAGTTCCTTCCAGTCCTACAGGTATAGAAGTCTGATAGCTGTGTAAACCTTCATATCCTGCCGGAGGGGTCATGATCACATTGTAGAATTTCACCAGCGTATTCTGATTGCGGGGTTTGAAGAACAACATACTGGGTTGCTCGCCTCCGTAGTTTGAACCGGTAGAGGCATTGAAATGCTCAGCAAAATATCCCATTACAGTTGTTTTGGTACCTGGCAGACTGGCAAGACCATCACAGTTTACCCAATGCAACAGGCTGTCCAGGCGGAAGTTCAGTGTACCATTTGCACCATTGAAAATGGCATAGCTGCCACTGATCTGGTTCCACAATACACCTGCATTTACAGACATAGTAGAAGTAATTGTTACAGGATTATTCTGATAACTATAGCCGCTTTGTGTAGTAGTGATCGTAGAGTCGCCCAGCCACATTGGTACTTCCTGATTGGCAGGTTTGCCATTTACCTGTACCTGTATACCGCCGCCATTGGCACCATTGACATCCCTGTTCAATCGCAGGTTCTGGTTATTCTGTTCTGCTTTTACAAAAAACTCACCATACGATACCAGGATACGTCCATCGGCGGTAGTAGTAGGCTTATCGCCCAGAATCATATCACTTACATCTTTTATTTCCTTAATAGAAATGGTCACTGCACCAGTTACCGACTGACCACCGGCTGTTACAAACGCATTGGCTGGGATGGTGAATTTGGACCCTTTGCTGGTAGTGATCACACCACCGGTACTTGCGTCTACAGTAAACTTCTGAAACTTCGGACCATTATCTTTCATAAAGTCGGCCATCAGTTTGCCGTCATTATAATTTTGCGGAGTAACATCTTTGTTCTTCTTACAGGCGGTTACACTGATCGCCATGGCAATGGTAAGGATGATCGAGGTAGCTGATAACTTTTTCATATGCTGTTTTTTTGTTTTTAAAGAATTGATTGCTCTTTGTAAGTATATCAGCAGCCTGTTTGTTTTGTTACCCCCTGTTACCAGACTTTTTTTAAAATTTATTTTCCGCCAAACATAAACAGCTAATAAACAATTACTTATGAAAATATTTTTCATACACATTTGAATAAAAGATCAACACATCGTGGTAACAAGTACAATCATTGAATACATTACCACTGTATCGTATTATAATATGCATATACAGGTGGGCTATTTTGCCGGAAAAGAAATAGATAGTAGCTTAATGCCTTATTACTTAATATGGTGCAGCACGCAGATCAGCGATACATAGAAGGTTTGTTGCAGAACGATACCCGGGTGATACAGGAAATTTACCGGCGTTTTGCCTCTCCCATTAAATATTATATTATCCGCAACCAGGGTTCAGAAGATGATGCTGCAGACATTTTCCAGGAATCTGTAATGGATATCTATAACCAGGCTAAACACAAAAACCTGCAGTTGACCTGCCCCTTTGAACCATTTCTTTTACTGATCTGCAAAAGAAAATGGCTGAATGAACTTAAAAAAAGAGGTCGTACCCCGGTAACAAATCACGGGAATGAGTTATCTGATATAGGAGAAGATGTGTTTGCCGCTGCCGAGCAGGTAGAAAAGGAAGAAAGCAAAGCACGCGTTTTTGTAGAACAATTTGAACGGCTTGGTGAAAAATGCAGGGAGATATTAAAGCTGAGTATGACCGGGGAAGCCCAGGAAAAAATTGCGGAATTACTGGGTGTTACCTATGGTTACCTGCGCAAAAAAAAATCGGAATGCATGGCCACACTGCTTACCTATATACAAGCACAGAAAATATAATGTATGCCCACGTATGATAAAGAATATATAGCCCGTTACCTGCAGAATGAATTGGATGCTGAAGAGCGCAGTACGTTTGAAACCAGCCTGCAGTCTGATGCTGCGCTGGCGGCTGAAGTTGCCTTGTACCGTGAAGCTTTGGCCACCCTGCAACAACGCCTGCCCAATGATGCAACGGCAGCAGCATTGCGCAATACCCTGCAACAAATGAACGCTGAACATTTTACCCAAAAAACAAAAGTAGTTCCGATGATGCGGTACCTGCCCCGCATTGCAGCCATTGCGGCTATACTCATCATTGCTGTAATAGTATGGTGGCCACACGGTAGTTACCTGAATAAATATGGCGATACACAAATGGTTACCGTTACCGAACGCGGCAATACCAATGATTCATTGTTTCAACAGGCTGCCGCTTTCTTTAATGCAAAAGCATTTGACAAAGCCCTTCCTATCCTGGATAAAGTGGTACAATCTGATTCTACTGATCAACTGGTACTGTTTTACAGGGGCGTTGCACGCCTGCATACGCATGCAGTTGATGCCGCCCGTCAGGACCTAGAAACGATCTTTAATGGCGAATCAGTACTCCGTTATGAAGCGGCTTTTTATATAGCCATCAGCTATACACAACAGAATAATAATGCAACAGCCAGGGAATGGCTCCAAAAGATTCCTGCCGGTACCCCTGTTAGCGAAAAAGCAGCAGCGTTACTCCGGAAACTGTGATCTGCCCAATTGGATTTTTCTTTCTACCATCAATAAAAAAAGCCCGGGTATTTTACCCGGGCCTCGTTTTATGGGTGCCGACTAAATAGACTGGTTAATGATAGCAGCGTGTGCCATATTATCTTTTCCTGTCACATAAACTTATCACGTATATTCTCATCAACGCAAAACATAAGGTGTGTTATTTCAGCCATATAATTTGTAGTGATTACCTGCCCAATTATACCTGTATCAGAAATTATGCCATGCCTCCAACGAACAAAACATTCTGAATATCAGCGGATAATCAAATTTGTGCAACATTCCTATCCATGACAACCCAAAACTACATGAGTAGTTTTATGGGTAACATTGCCGGTAAGAGTACATTTGATATAATACTATAACAATCATGGCTAACGTTTTTTTCATGCCGATTGTTTCTTTTTACAAAATGTATTCAGTATCTTAAGATCACCAAAACCTTGCATATGAAAAAACACCTCACAGTCGTGCCTGTCACGTATCTGGTACTGATCTGCTGTTCCTTATTATTCTCTTCTTATCATACTGCCGGAAATGCGCCATCGCTACGCCCTATTAAATATAGTAATTATACCATTTATGTACGCTTAGATGTAGTGGGTACACGCATTTTCACTACCAACGGACCAAGCGGTTGTCCGTTCACAGAAGAATATTCAAGTGTAACGCTTCATTTCTTTTCAGATGATCTGGGTACCGTTCCTGTAAGCGTTAGCAATTTGCCGGTATCATTGCATCATTTTTACAATTTCAATACTTCTGTCAGCAATTCGGATTTTACTATTTATTGCAACGGCACTTCTACTCTTGTAGACAATGATATGCTGAGCTTTTACGACGATGGTTGCGACGGCAATTACTCTGCTGAAAACTATTATATCAATAACGATCCCGGTTACACCATTATTTATTAACCTGATTACAGAAAAACCACCTGCATAAGCGGTAACTGCACCATTTCATCCACAGGGAGACAGCCATAAGCTGTCTCTTTTTTTATTGTATCCTTTTTTCATAAACATTGCCTGTCTTACTGTTATGTTATAAAGTGTACCGATCTGTACTGCTAATACCTCTTAATGTAGCTATCATGATACCCCTAAACCACTTGCAATGACCTTTAGCATACAACACTGGGTAAAGTCAAAAACTTGCCGTGTTCAAAATTTGGCCTAATTTTCAGGCTTTCCCGTTGATGATTCAGAATAAGGAGAACACGATGCCGGATAATACATATCAACCACCGCAGATAAGGACCGTTCAGGTTACGCGTTATGTAACGCCTCTTCGTGAAGGCGGTTCACTGCCCGCTATTGCAGAAGCAGAGGACGGCTTTTTATATGCCCTGAAGTTCCGGGGTGCCGGCCAGGGTGTAAAAGCACTGATAGCCGAACTGATTGGCGGAGAAATAGCCCGTACACTCGGATTCAAAGTACCCGAACTTGTATTTGCCAATCTTGATACTGCATTTGGACGTACCGAGCCCGATGAAGAGATACAGGACCTGCTGAAAGCCAGTGTAGGGCTAAACCTTGCACTGCATTACCTGTCAGGCTCTATTACCTTTGATCCTGTTGTAACGACTGTAGATCCATTGCTGGCATCAAAAATTGTGTGGCTTGATTGTCTGCTGACTAATGTAGACCGTACCTGTCGCAACACCAATATGCTGATATGGAATAAAGAATTATGGCTGATCGATCATGGTGCTGCTTTATACTTTCATCACTCCTGGAGCAACTGGGAAGAACAGGCCAGGAAACCTTTTGTACAGGTAAAAGATCATGTATTACTGCCATGGGCATCGGAACTGGAAAAAGCAGATGCCGAATTCCGCAGTAAGCTGAATGCTGAACGTATCCGCAGTATTGTATCTGTGGTACCAGACGATTGGTTAACCGGCGGCTCACAAACTGAGTCACCGGAAGAACGCCGGGAAGTGTATAGCCGTTTTCTGATCACCAGAACCGAATCATCAGCCATTTTTGTAAAAGAAGCACAACATGCAAGGGAGTCACTTATTTGAGTATGCCGTTATCCGCGTTGTGCCAAAAGTAGAACGTGAAGAATTCCTCAATGCAGGAGTGATATTGTATTGCAAAGACAAACGGTTTCTGCAAACCTTGTTTACCCTGAACGACGCCCGGTTACTGGCTTTTGCCCCGGCTATTGATATTGCCGAAATCCATGCCTATTTCTGTGCCATTAAAAATATCAGTGCTGGTAATGCAGAAGGTGGCCCGATTGCCAAACTGGATATGGCATCCCGTTTTCGCTGGCTTACTGCTACCCGCAGCACAGTAGTACAATCATCAAAAGTACATCCCGGCCTCTGCATTGATCCGCAACAAACGCTGCAAAGACTGTATGAGCAATTGGTTTTATAGCTGAACGCCTAACGCAAACCTGCGTTCAGCGTTTAGCTTTTAGGGTTTCTCCATACACAACTCCACCAGCACGCCATTGGTATTTTTAGGATGCAGGAAACAAACCAGTTTATTATCAGCGCCGGGTTTGGGTGTTTCATTCAGTAACACAAATCCTTCTGCCTGCAAACGTTTCATCTCTGCTTCAATATCAGCTACTTCAAAGGCGATATGATGCATTCCTTCACCTTTACGATCAATAAATCTGGCAATCACTCCATCAGGGTCACTGCTTTCCAATAGCTCGATCTTGGTTTCTCCCTGTCTGAAAAAAGCAGTTGTTACTTTTTCACTTTCTACCGGTTCTGTTTTATAACAGGGCGTGTTCAACAACTTTTCAAAAAGCGGCACCGCATCTGTAAGACTTTTTACAGCAATTCCGATATGTTCAACTTTCAGCATGGCAACATGTTATGAAAAGGCAATCTACATTATCCCTGCCACATTACAGCATACCCCCCTCATTACTATAAAGCCCTCCAGCATCAATCCGATGGCTTCAGGATGCCATAACTGTTCTATGCTTTTAAAAGGCAATGTAGTATTCTCCGGCACATCTTTAATAATACCGGTCACCTTCAGGTTAAGATCATTGTCCAGGTTGATCAACTGCTCTATGGCATTGGTGTTGCCAAAATATTTATGCGCCATGCTTTCTGTAAGTACTATGGAATTGGGATCAGTAAACGCTGTATTGGCATCACCGCTCAGCCACGTGTAGTCAAATATTTTGGGAAAGTATTCATCGGCAAACATGAACGCTTCTTCACGGTAGCGTGCATCTTTGATCCTGATCACACCATCATTTTTATAACACACCCTTGTTACCTGCTCCAGTTCGGGAAAGTAATTCTTCATAGCCGGACCAATGCCAAAAGAAACGCTGGGATTAAAGTCGATGGCATTGAGCGTAACCCGGTAAGTACGGTTGGCTTTTTTATGAAAACTGTCATATCCCAGTTCATACTTCACTACCAGGAAAATGATCATACAGGAAGCAATGCCAAGTCCCAGCCCCGAAATATTCAGGATACTGTACGTTTTAAAACGACTGATAACGCGCCAGGCAGTTTTAAAATAGCTTTTAAACATAGTAGCAGGTATTCTATCGTATTTGGAAGTAACCATATATTCAGCTAAAAAAATGCCATATATATACACATGATTAATAACCAGCAAGCTGAAGAAAATCATTTCCGTACACATGTACAGTTTTGATACAATTGCCGACCGGTTTCATAATACCAGGTGTACGATGCAACAACTTTTTACCGTTACATTTGTAACTACCATTGTATATGCTACGGCTACCTGTATATCTCGATAACAACGCCACCACTCCCTGTGATCCGCAGGTAGTGGAAGCCATGCTGCCTTACTTCACCCAACATTTTGGCAATGCCGCCAGTCGTACCCACAGTTACGGATGGCTGGCAGAAGAAGCAGTGCAATATGCCCGCGAACAGGTGGCAGCATTAATAAATGCGGAACGGGAAGAAATTGTTTTTACTTCCGGCGCTACAGAAGCCAACAACCTTGCCATTAAAGGAGTAATGGAAATGTATGCAGCCAAAGGCAACCATATCATTACGGTAACCACAGAACACAAAGCAGTGCTGGATACCTGCAAACACGCCGAAAAACTGGGTGCTGCCATTACATATCTGCCGGTAAATGCGGAGGGCCTGATCAATACTCAGCAACTGGAAGATACGATTACACCGCTTACGGTACTAATAGCTGTTATGTATGCCAATAATGAAACAGGGGTGATACAACCGGTGCAGGAAATCAGCCGTATAGCACGTAAACACAATGTACTTTTCTTTTGCGACGCTGCACAGGCAGCCGGCAAAATACCCGTTGATGTGCAGACAGACGGTATTGACCTGTTATCAATGTCTGCCCACAAAATATATGGCCCCAAAGGTATAGGTGCCTTGTATGTACGGCGCAGAAATCCGCGCGTACGCATTACTGCACAGATTGACGGAGGCGGACACGAACGTGGTATGCGTAGCGGCACCCTCAATGTCCCCGCCATTGTTGGTTTTGGTAAAGCAGCAATACTTTGTCAAACCCTATTGCCCACCGAAACTGAACATCTAAGCTATCTGCGCAACAAACTGGAAAATGGATTACTGCAACAAACAGACTGCCAGGTAAATGGCAGCAGGCTACACCGTCTTCCGCAAACCACCAATATCTCATTCAGACACCTGCAGGGACAGAACCTGTTACTGGGGTTCAATAAAGACATTGCCGTTTCTTCGGGCTCCGCCTGTACTTCAGCTTCTATGGAACCCAGCTACGTGTTACAAGCAATGGGGGTTGAGGACCTTCTTGCGTATGCATCCATCCGATTTGGTGTTGGACGCTTTACTACCGAAGAAGAGATTGATTACACCATTGGGCGGGTTAAAGAGATCGTGAGCCAATTAATGTCTTCAGGAATCTGACCTGGTGATATGCTGCAACAAATTAAAAACCGGCTTTATTACTCATAAAGGCAAGAACAGCCTTCCTGTCCTGTCCGGCACTTACATCAGCAGCCGGTACATGTATTCCTTCCGTTGAGGTATGACATTTAGCACAATCAGCTTTAAATACCTGCTGGTTTACATGCGCAAGCGGCATTTGTCCGGTACCGAGGCGGATAGTATGCAGTTTTTTATCCACCCGGCAGATCACATTCTGTTGTTTTACCAGCATTTCATTAATAGCAAAAGTGGCTTCTGCTTTCTCTCCGTTTCTGGAATTTTCAAGCCGCAGCGTCATTTTAGCAATATCAGACAAGCTGGTAATATCCTTTTCAGCTATTGCAACGTCCAGACTCACACTGGTAAACCCCTCTTTCCTGAAAGCTTCGGATATCTGTTCAATAAATGCTTCCAGTCCTTTTTTATCATCAAGTGTAGCAAAACCTGCAGGATTGATACAGAGATATAACTCCTTGTCATTATTAATAAAAAAAGAACCAGTGCCTGTTTCTACCATGCGTTTATTCTTTCCCGCAGTTGGATCATAAGATACAACCATTACAGATGCCTTACCTGTCTGTTTATTTATAGTACAGGCCATTGCCTGGTTTTTGTGTATCATTTCTGCCACCCGGGCAAAGGCCTGCGCTTCTGTATGCTGCCCATCCAGCATAAAACCACACAGTTCAGTAGCACCTGAAACATAAGGTACAGTCAATGCCCGTGCAGATACTCCATACTTTTCAAACAGCTTTCTAATTTCAGTAAACTCTCCACCGTTCAAAAAGCTGTGATAATCTTTCAGGTCTATGATCTTTTCAGGCAACAGTATATAACTGATCTGGTCATTGCTTTCTTCCAATACACCATATTTCTTCTGAACACGGGTATCATTATCAATAACAGTAATCGCGTCTTGTTTCCTGCTGCAATAAGTAGCGGTGAGCATCAGGCAGGGAATGGTCAATAAGTAAAATACTTTTTTCATTGCTATACTTTTTTGTGTAAATAACATTTCTATACGTTTGCGTGTATTACCTGCGCCAAAAAGGTTGGCAACGGTAATTGCGGCACCGTTTTGCAGTTTCAGCAGTAAATGGGCGTATTCTTTTTTATCTGTTTTTGTGGCAACTTCATGATCCACCTCAAACTCATGCACTTGTTGCAATAATCTTTTATAATGGAAAACAACAGGATGGAACCACAGCAATATTTTAAAACACTCAGCCAGCAACACATCTGCAGTATGCCATTGCCGTACATGAATGCGTTCATGCATTATTACCGGCAGGATCTCCTGTTCGTGAAGGTTCTGTTGTAAAAAAATGTAGTGAAAAAAAGAAGCATTCTGCCGGATATGTTTTCCCTGTACGATCCAGCAATTTTCATAAGCAGTTTTTCTTCCCCGGCGGATCATCAATACTACCTGCCACAGGTTGTACAGCAATCTTATTGCCGCCAATATTACGCCGATTACATATATCATCACGGCAATAGTGATCCAGTCAAAACTTCTTACAGTGTGTACGGTAGCATTTGCCACCGGTATTGCAGGGGCCTGTTCTGGCAACATGGTAAGATTGGGCAGAAATTTTACATATTGTATCGTTTCCGGCGGCTGCATACGCAAAACAGGAATAATGGCACAAAACAATAATGAACTGATAATATACCACCGGTTCCAGGTAAAGAAAGTAAACCGGCGCATCAGCAAAATATAAAACAGGTAAAAAGGAACCAGGCACAGTGAAGCATTCAGCAGGTATTGCAGCAGGGACATGCCAGTAAGGTTTATTGTTTGTCAATGAATTTCTTTAGCGCCTCAATTTCCCTGGCACTCATCTTTTCATCTTCGATCATAAAGGACAATACCTTTTCAGCCTTCCCATCGAAGTACTTTTTAAACATGCGTTTAAAACTCTGTTTACCGTATTCTTCCTTACTGATGGCAGGAAAATATTCATGTGTTTTGCCATACGCTTTGTAATTCACAAAACCTTTTGTTTCCAGGATGCGTACCACCGAAGACACTGTAGTGTAAGGAGGTTTGGGTTCTTCCTCCAGGTGTTCAATAATGTCTTTCACAAAACAATGTCCCAGTTGCCATATTACCTGCATAATACGTTCTTCCACCTTTGTAAGCTCTTCCATAAACTGCTTTTTAATTGTACAGCGAAGGTATAACGTATTTTTCAGTCAAACAACTTATTTTTAAGTTTTATTACGGAAAAACAAGTTTTCATTCTTTGTACAGGTAGAAAGTAATCAGGAAAAGATTGTTTTAGTGTAATTCACTTCGTACATCACACTTCATACTTCGTCTTCATGTCCTTAAATGAAAAAATCCTTCCGTGAGGAAGGAATTTTCGTGCAGTGGGTTTTGGCTATTGTTCTTATAATAGACAAGAACCGTTGAATAGTATATCAGCAAGCTCCAATCGTTACAAGTGGAGAACGAATATAGGAAAATACTCTTACGTACCATCAACCTGTCCCAACTTTTCTTAACATATACTTATAATCCCTTATTTTCGTATCTATGTGGTCTGTTTGTAAAAAAGAATTCAGGCAATTCTTCAGCAGCTTAACCGGGTACATCGCCATTATTGTTTTCCTCCTGCTGAATGGCCTTTTCCTGTTTGTTTTTCCTGATACCAATATTCTCGACTTTGGGTATGCCACCCTGTCGAACTTTTTTGATTTAGCCCCCTGGATATTATTATTGCTGATCCCCGCTATTACCATGCGCAGCTTTGCGGATGAGTTCAGGGCAGGCACTTTTGAAATTCTGCAAACCCGGCCACTAAGCCGCTGGCAGATCACTGGTGGTAAATATACCGGTGCATTCCTAGTAGTACTCATAGCATTATTGCCTACTATTTTATATGCAGTAAGTATACAACAGTTATCTGCCCAGGGAGGTATTGATACAGGTGGCACCATCGGATCTTATATCGGCCTGTTATTGCTGGCCGCAGTTTTTGTATCCATCGGTATCTGCTGCAGCAGTTTCACCACCAACGCAGTGGTTGCTTTTATCAGCAGCGCTTTTGCCTGCTTCCTGGTATACAGTGGTTTTAACGCCATCAGCCGCCTGCCCGCATTATCGGCCGGTGCAGATTATTATATTGAAATGCTGGGTATTGATTTTCATTATCGCAGTATCAGTCGCGGGGTGGTTGACACACGCGACATTATTTACTTTATCAGTGTCATCGGATTTTTCCTGGTGTGTACCAACAGAAACTTACTGAAACGATAACCGGAGCCATGCAAAAACTATTGTCTTCAAAATACTGGTGGATCTTTTTATTGATAATACTGGCAGGTATCAATTACCTGGCCTCCGTAGTACATTATCGTATTGATTTTACACAGGAACATCGCTATACCCTTAGCAACGCTACCGAAAAACTACTGGGCGGCCTGCAGGATGATGTACAGGTTGATGTATTCCTGAAAGGTGATTTTAAATCGGGCATCAAAAAACTGGCACAGAGCACTGATGAGCTGTTACAGGAATTCCAGGATTATAGTCATGGTAGACTGGTAGTACATTTTATCAATCCATTGAGTGATCTGAACGATTCTGCCGCCGCTGCACTGGGCGATTCACTGCAACGCATGGGTATCAGTCCTATGACACAGGTAGCACAATCCAAAAAGGGAGAAGAACAAAGTCAGCGCGTGGTATTTCCCGCCGCTATTATACAATACAAAGGCAGGGTAATTCCTGTAAACCTGCTGGCCGGTGTACGCAATACAGACGAGAATGAATTATACACCAACGCAGAAGCATTGCTGGAATATAAATTTGCCAGCGCCATTGATAAGATCACACAGGAAAAACATGCGCTGCTGGGATATGTACTGGGCAATGGCGAGCCGCTGGGCTATTCAGCTTACAGCGCCCTTACCTTCCTGTCATCCCACTATCGCATGGATTCAGTGAACCTGAAAACGGCCACTTTCATTCCTGAAAAGTTTGATGCACTGGTAATGCTGCAACCCAGGGAAAAATTTACAGACAGCGACAAACTGAAACTGGATCAATATATAATGCATGGCGGAAAACTATTGATTGCACTGGATGTACTGGATGCATCAATGGACAGCCTGCGCGCCCGCAATGAAACCGTGGCTTTCGACAGAGGACTCGATCTGCAGGACCTTTTCTTTAAGTATGGTTTCCGTATCAACGAAGACCTGGTGCAGGATATGCAATGCAGCAATATCAGCCTGGTAGTAGGCACCGTGGGCGACAAACCACAGTTCCAGTTATTCAAATGGCCTTACTATCCCTTGCTCAGTGGTAGTCTTTCACATCCTATATCCAAAAATCTTGACCCGGTATATTCCAAGTTTCCCAACTCTATTGATACCATCAAATCACCTGGCATCAATAAAACAGTATTGCTGTCCACCAGCAACAACGGACGTATTATCAGCACACCTGCAATGATCAGTTTTGAAAGTATTAAAGTGGCCGATGATCCCAATGTTTTCAACAAGCCAAGGATACCGGTAAGCTTGTTGCTGGAAGGAAAATTCTCTTCCCTGTTTGCCAACCGTTTGTCTGCTGCCGTAAAAGATTCTTTTGCAGCAGTATCACACGCACCTTTCCTGGCAAACGCATCCAAAGATGCAAAGATCATTGTTGTGGCAGACGCCGACATATTGCTGAATGAAATCTCTGAACAGCGCGGACCACTGCCTATGGGCTATAACAAAGACATCAACTATACTTTTGCCAACCAAGATTTTTTACAGAACTGTATCGAATATCTGGTCAATCCTTCCCCTATTCTCGAAACAAGGGCCAAAGACTTTACTGTACGCTTACTGGACGCCCGCAAAACCGAAGATGAAAGAACAATCTGGCAATTGCTGAACATTGGTTTACCTGTAATACTGGTCATTATTTTCGGCGCCATTTACCAGGCAATCCGCAAAAAGAAATATTCCCGGTAAACCTGTTCATGACCGGCTAAACGGTACCGGCATTTTTAATACAAGTTTGCTGATTATCAACAAACAAACTGCTGTGTTGCAGCTTATTCCGGCTATACCTGCAACACAGGGAAACCGTAAACTGTAAACCATTATCTGCAAACTGCCATTTACCAACAAACAATCCCTTTTCCAGTATCTTTGACCAATTTTTTCCGATAATGAATAACGAACAAATCACGTACTTAGCTTTTGGAGGTGTTTTATTACTGGCATTAGTTTTTGACCTGGGTCTGCTCAGCAAAAAAGATACACACATCACGCTCAAAAAAGCGTTGTGGCAAACGGCTTTATGGGTATCGCTCGCCATGATCTTTTTTGGTTTTATGTGGTACGAAGATGGACATGTAATGGCCATGGAATACCTGAGTGCATACCTCATGGAATGGTCACTGAGTATTGACAACATTTTTGTATTCATCCTGATCTTTAACTTCTTTGGTCTGCGCGATAAATTCTATGCACGCGTATTACTGATCGGTATATTGATGGCCATCATATTCCGCGTTATATTCATTACCATCGGTATTGAACTGGTTACCCGCTTTGAATGGCTGCTGTATATTTTTGGCGCTATCCTGGTATACACCGGCATCAAAATGTTCACTACAAAAGATGAGGAGAATGTAGACATAGAGCACAACAAAGTATACAAACTGTTACGCCGTGTACTACCGCTTACCCCCAGGGATGGTGATGGGAAATGGCGTGTAACTATCGAAGGCAAAAAATACTACACCAGCATTTTTGTAGTCGTGATTATGTTGGCTACTACAGATATTGTATTTGCCCTTGATTCTATTCCTGCAGTGTTTGCTATTTCTAAAAGCAAACTGGTGATCTATACCTCCAATATTTTTGCTGTGCTGGGTTTACGTTCCTTATTCTTTTTACTGAAAGGAGCCGTAAACAAATTTTCACATCTGCAGCAGGGCATTGCCATTATCCTGGTATTTATCGGTATTAAGATGCTGATTGAGTTTTTCCATATTAAGATCCCTGTATACATTTCACTACTTGTAATTGTAAGTTGTATTGTTGCGTCTATTCTTTATTCCATTGGTGTTGCCAACCGAGAAGAAAAAGATGCTTCATAAAACAATAACCGCTCAAACCATTAAACATTGACCTATTCCATTGAACAGATTGCATCTATTATTAAGGGAAGACTTACAGCCAGCCGGGAAAATGCTGTTATTGAGCACCTGCTGACAGATAGTCGCAGACTGATTTTCCCTGCCACTACTTTGTTTTTTGCCCTGAAGGGGCCGCGGCGCAACGGGCACCTGTTTGTGGAAACCATGTACAACAAAGGCGTGCGGAATTTTGTAGTCAGCGAATTGCCGGCTATACCATTACCGGAAGCCAACATTATACTGGTCAGCAATACATTGCAGGCGTTGCAATTACTGTCAGCCTGGCATCGCAAACAATTTGACATTCCTGTAATTGGTATTACCGGCAGCAACGGCAAAACCATTGTAAAAGAATGGCTGAACCAGTTACTGGAACAACGTTTCAATATCATCCGCAGTCCACGGAGCTATAATTCACAGATCGGTGTTCCACTGAGTGTGTGGTCCATGAATGAAACCCATGAGCTGGCCATATTTGAAGCAGGTATTTCACAAAGCGGTGAAATGGATCAACTGCAAAAGATCATTCAGCCTACCATTGGCATCTTCACCAATATCGGTGAGGCACACAGCGAAGGTTTTCTGAATGTACGGCAGAAAGTAAATGAAAAACTGCGGCTTTTTTCGCAGGTAAAACTGCTGATCTATTGTAAAGACGCACCGGATATCAACGAAGGTGTTGCATTGTTACGTCAACAAATGCAACACCGGCATCCCGAACTGTTCAACTGGAGCATGGTAACAGATGCCACCTTACAGATACTCACCATTTATAAAGAAGATGGCAAAACCATCATTACTGCGTCGTACAACGAGGAAACAATTTCTATTACCATTCCTTTTACCGACGATGCTTCTGTAGAAAATGCCATTCACTGCTGGTGCCTGTTATTGCACCTGCAAATTCCGGCTACTGCCATTCAGCAGAAAATGTGGCAACTGGGTCCCGTTGCCATGCGCCTGGAAATGAAAGAAGGTATCAACAACTGTTCTGTCATCAACGACAGTTATAGCGCCGACCTCAGTTCTTTCACAATAGCGCTTGATTTTCTGGCACAACAGCATCAGCACGCCAAACGCACCGCTATTCTTTCAGATATTCTGCAAAGCGCCCGTAGCGAAAAAGAGCTGTATACCGAAGTAGCACGCATGCTGTTACAAAAACAGGTAAACCGTCTTATTGGTATTGGTGAACGCATTGCACACCACCGCAATATTTTTGAAACAGCAGGTATTCCGGAACTTACTTTCTATCCATCTGTAGATGCATTTAAAAATGATTTTCTGCATCTGCATTTCCGCGATGAAACCATTCTGCTGAAAGGAGCACGCATATTTGAACTGGAACAGATAGACCGTTTGCTGGAACAGAAAGTACACCAGACTGTACTTGAAATTGACCTTACAGCCATGGTGCACAACCTGAAGCAATACCAGCAACTGCTGCAACCATCAACTAAACTGATGGCCATGGTAAAAGCATTTTCCTATGGCAGCGGCAGTTATGAAGTGGCCAATGTATTACAGTTCCATAAAGTAGATTACCTGGCGGTGGCTTATGCCGATGAGGGTGTTGAATTGCGCAAAGGCGGTATCAACCTGCCTGTTATGGTAATGAACCCTGAGCCTTCAACATTTGATGTGATCGTACAGTACAATCTTGAACCCGATCTGTACTCGCCCGAACTGATGACATCTTTTGAAAACTTTCTCCGGAAACAGGGTATCAATCGCTACCCCATTCATATTGAACTGGAAACAGGTATGAACCGGCTGGGATTTTCAGAACGGCAACTGCCTGTATTATTGCAGGCAGTACAAAATCCATTGTTCACTATACGGAGTGTGTTCAGTCACTTTGCAGCCAGTGATGATCCCCAACATGATGAGTTCAGCCACCAGCAGTTCGATACCTTTCAGCGCATGGTAAAACAACTGCAGGCTGTAATATCATACCCATTCCTGCGACACATCACTAATACGTCGGGCATTATGCGCTTTCCGGAATGGCAAATGGATATGATCCGGCTAGGTATCGGCCTGTATGGCATCGACAGCACCAGCCAGCACAAAATGGATCTGCGCGAGGTATCAACATTGAAATCAACCATTGCACAGATAAAAAACATCAAGGCTGGTGAAACTGTAAGCTATGGCCGCAGAGGAGTGGCTACGCGCGATTCTCGCATTGCCACAGTTCGCATAGGCTATGCCGATGGTTACCCGCGCCGCCTGAGCAATGGTGTCGGAAAAATGTGGGTCAATGGCAGATTGGCCCCGGTAATAGGAACTATTTGTATGGATATGACCATGATCGACATTACAGATATTCCTCATATAAAGGAAGGCGACGAGGTGGTGATATTTGGCAAGCAACTATCTGCCGAACAGGTGGCTCATTGGGCACAAACCATTCCCTACGAAATGCTAACCAGCGTATCGCACCGGGTAAAGAGGATCTATTACGAGGAATAGGACCCCCTTAAAAATGGCACTTACAGAACTCTTAAAACTGTTTTCCGGTGGTCGTAACTCCGGTTGAATAGCATTATCTTTGAAAAATCTAAAAAATACACAGTGAAGATCAGAACAGTTGTATTTGTTATACTGGGCATTATCATTGCCGATCAGGCCTTAAAAATATGGGTAAAGACCAGCATGAACTATGGTGAGCAGATCTATCTGCTGGGACGTTCATTCAGACTTTTCTTTATTGAAAACGAAGGAATGGCATGGGGCTGGAAATTTGGTGGTGACTGGGGCAAACTTATCCTTACACTTTTCCGCCTGGTAGCGGTAGTGTTTGGGGTGTTCTACATCCGCAGCATTGTTAGTAAAAAATTTCACCCCGGTTATATCATTTGCGTAGGTATGATCTTCGCGGGTGCACTGGGCAACCTGATCGACAGTATGTTCTATGGTCTTATCTTTTCACGCAGTGATGATGGTACAGCGCTGGCTACAATGTTTCCGCCCGGCGGCGGTTATGCAGGTTTTCTGCATGGTAAAGTGGTAGACATGCTGTACGTGCCGATCATTGAAAACAAGATATTGCCTTCCTGGATCCCGTTCTGGGGCGGTGAGCGTTTTACCTTCTTCTCTCCCATTTTCAACATTGCAGATGCATCCATTTCAATTGGTGTGATTGTTATTCTGCTGTTCCAACGCAAATTCTTTAAGAAACATCCGCACGAAGAAACACATCCGGTTGCTGACAGCAATAACTCAGTAAACGATTCTGTACAAGCGGTGTAAATTGTAACAGCTTTAAGATATACAGGAACGGGCGTAGACAGACTATGCCCGTTTTTTATTTGCCCTACCACCACGTATACCAATAAAAAAGAGACTGCTCATGTTACAGATACAGTCTCCCGTTGATAGTTATTGTTTGAATAAAAACACTAAACAAATGCCACGCACCAACTGGTTATTTCTCTATTTTCAGCACCTGCTTGCTTATGATCACATCCTGTTGCTGCACCTGCAATATGTACATACCTGATGCAATCTTTTCCAGACCATTTACCTGTACAGTGTTCAGTCCCTGTACGGCACTGATCCTGATCCTTTTTACCATTTTGCCGTACGAATCAATTACCGACACAGTGGTAGCACTTTCTATTGGTGATATAAGGTCAAAACTGATCTTATCATTAAAAGGATTGACAAGCGCACGAACATCCAGCGCCATTGCCTCACTGCTTAGCACAATGATCTTACTGTACCGGCCGCTGGTGCCTTCTTTCACCTTAATGCGGTAATAACGCGCACCACTCAGCAATACAGGATCCACAAATTGGTAGCTGTTATCGCCGGTAGTGGTAAAAGGAGCATTAACAGTTCCGATCTTATTAAAGTGTTGCTTATCGTCACTGCTTTCAATTTCGTAGCTGCTGGCATTGGTTTCACCTGTTACCGCCCACTGCAGTACCGACTGGCGGTTCACTGCTTTTCCTGTAAAGTTTTTGATATTGCTGTTCAGTACCGTACAGGTATTTACACCAATGGTGATCTGTGTGGTAGCTACAAACGAACAGGCAGTATTATTCAGGTTACCCGATGTGGAAGCAATACGCAAACGATAAATAGCATTACTGGTGGCCAGGAATGAAGGATAAGCTGCTGTATACTGGTATTCACCGGCATTCAGTACAGGAGAAGCTGTTCCGCTTATACCTGTAATATTCCAGGTAGTACCATTATCAATACTTTTTTCCCAGCGCCAGTAGATATAGTTGGGGAAATAACAACGAACAATAGCGTATACATCCACCTGGTCGCCCGCACACACCTGCAGCGACGGCGAAGGGCGCATATCCAGATTGGGTGTACAGGTAGCCAGCGTAACATCATCAATAGCCCAGTCATTACCACCACCACCGGGTGCATTATTGCGGATGGTCATGGTAAACGAGGTTTGCGATGGGCCGGTCAGGTAAATAAAACCTTTCTTCACCCACTTGCCGGTATACTTCATGGTACCGGTAGTATAATAATCAACCCCATCAATAGTGAAAGTAAGGTTAGGATTTACACCGGATGAATCTGTGCCTTTAAAAGCAGAATTGGGTGTAGTGCCGTTGTAAGGACCTGTACCATACATGTCACAGGCACAATAGCGGCAGATATTTTTAAACCATGCAGAAAACTCGTAGTAAGTGTTGGGACAAAGACCACTTACTGTTTGCTGAATGGCATTACTGTTGGCATAGCTGGCATTGATAGCTACAAAATAACCACCATTGGCACCCGGAGCCACAGGATTATTACCCGCATACGGGTCAGTGGCATTGGTATGATCGCCCATAATATCCCAGTAACCAAACACACGGTTGGTGCTATTGGGGATCTGGCTGTTGGGATTGGTATTGCCACTGGGGCTCAGGTTATTTACAATAGCATAAGAACCATCATTAGGCTGACCGGTTGATACGTTTGTAAAATTATAACCCGGAACAATAGCCGAAGTAGTTCTGTTCTGAGTATTACCCGCACCAAAAGTTCCACCGTTTTCCAGTACCGCATTGGCACCAATGGCATTGGAACATAAACCCAGGTTCTGGGTTAAGATGATTTTATAAGGGCTCAGGTACCTGCTGGTATTGTTGGTATTGGTACCGATCCTGTACCAGAATGCACCGCCATATGTATTGATCTGTGTTCCATAGGTAAGCGTCATTGGCACTACTATGCGATAGGAAGCCGACATGATACACACACCACCATAAAAAGAAGGGCGGCCATCGCTTCTGATCCTTCCGCCGCTGCCCCCGGTAGTACTGGGAGCAGTAGTAGTACAGGCACTACCCAGGTTTACAGTACCGGCCGAACCACCATTGTACTGGCTACCCATATTGATACGCAACGTACGCAGCGATCCGGTTACAGCACACATACCCAGGTCAGCATCGCTGGCATCTGTAAATGCACTGTATACCACACCTTCGTTGGTGAGAATCTTTAAAGAGTTGGTAACATAAATGGTATTGGCGGGAATAGTATCTACATAGTGTACCAGGGTAATGGTACTTCCATCCCAGTCGCCTACCGCAATAGTAGCGCGGATCTCAAGCGTATCACCGGGTTCAATGGTACCACCACTGGTACCTTTTGATATGTTTATATAACTCTTCCCGGTTTGTACAACCTGCGCCTGCATAGACTGGTGCAGGGTAAGGATGCAGGCAAACAGTAACAGGGTTACTTGTATAGTTATTTTCATAGAGTTGGACAATTGGGTACTTCAAAACACACACGTTCGCACCGTAAACATATAAAAACTATTATAAGCGGTCAATAGTATTTGTACGAGACATTTTTTACCCACTTACCCTGGATTCTTACCCCACGCCCTTATGCATCTTCTACGACAACACATGATTTGGCATAGTTATTAGTAATATAATGATTGAAAACACGTTATACCCCCTGTACACTAATCCGTACCCTATGGTAAAACCCAAATACCCTTACCTGGTTTTATCGCTATTTACCCTGTTTGTATACCAGGCAGGTGCGCAGACCATTACTATTGACGACCAGGTTTTTAAAATTGATACACTTTACCCTGCTGCTAAAACCTCCGGCCAGTGGCGAGGCCTCAGTTATCCCTGGGAAGTGACCTACGGCCCTGACGATTCCCTTTGGGTAACAGAAACACGAGGCTATCGTATTGTCAAAATACACCCCGCCAATAAAGGCAGCAGAACGATCTTAAATCTCAACAATCTTAAAGATTTCAGTTATTATACAGCCATGCAGGCACCACAGGGTGGTTTGATGGGACTGGCCATTCATCCGCAACTGCTTTCCGGAAAACCTTATGTGTATGTAGCATTGGTATACCACAGAAATGATGGTGGAGATGCCCTGAACAACGACAATTGCCAGTATGGCAAACCGGCAGGTAATGACGGTCCCTGCTATTACACCACAAAGATACTGCGGTATACATACAATGTTGCCACCAGCACGCTTGCATCACCAGTTACTGTACTGGACAGGCTCAACGGCAGCAATGATCACAACTCAGGTCGCTTAACCATCGGACCTGTGGAAAGCGACGGGCAATATCACCTGTATTATACTGTCGGAGATATGGGCGCAGGACAATTCAATAACCTGAATCGTCCCAACAATGCGCAGAACACCAACATTTATGAAGGTAAAGTACTTCGCCTGAATACCGAACCGGATGCTGATGCCGATGATGGATTTTTCAACCGGTGGATCCCGAACGACAACCCGTTTACACATACTGTAACCGGGCACAAATCGGCCGTATTTACTTTTGGCCATCGCAATGCGCAGGGAGTGGTATGGGGAAATGCAGGCGGTACCTGGCGTTTGTACAGTTCTGAACATGGCGATGTATCTGACGACGAAGTTAACATCCTGGAAAGTGGCAGGAATTACGGCTGGCCGTTTGTTGCAGGCTATGCAGACAACAACTACACCATTCATGACGGTTCAGCATATCCGAAAAACGACAAACTGGCCGGTAAGAACATTGGGTATGAAGACACCTTTGCCGTGAACCACAATGTAAAGGAGCCTATTTTTACTTTCTTCTCACCCGATAAAACAATCATACAAGGTTACGACTGGCCATCAAATGCCGCTAACTACTGGCCCAATATCTATACCTGGCAAACGGTTGCTCCTTCCAGCATTGACTTTTATGATAGAATGTATATTCCCAACTGGAGAAACTCACTGCTGGTCACCTCGTTGAAATTCGGCATGTTTCGTTTAAAACTCAACACTACCGGCACCGGTATTTCCGGCGATACCATTCGCTATCTTACCAACAACCGTGTAAGAGACCTGGCCATCAACCCTACAGGCGATACACTCTTCTTTGCTATTGACAGTTCGGGTAGCACTTCAGGGCCCACTGGTGGTTTCAGTGGCTCAACCGTTGAAACCCGTAACCCGGGATTTATCCTGCGCATGGTATATATGAAGACATTGCCACAGGTAAGTCTTCCGGAAAGAAAGCCCACCCCGCCTGTGCACGAGATGGTAAAGATCTATCCCAACCCTGCCTCAAATACCTTGTATGTGGCAGCACCCAAAAACACATCCAAACCGCTGGTGTTACGGGTATTTGATATGAACGGTCGACAGTTGTTTGAGCTGCAGAACAACAAAGACATTTTTGCCATTAACCTGCGCAGTGCCCCACGTGGTATTTATATAGTGAAACTGTATAATGGTATTGGTATTAACCTGGCAACAGAAAAAGTGATCATTCAATAAAGACTTATTAACATAATATACAGATAAAAAAATCCGTTGAGTATCTAATACTCAGCGGACTTTTATATAATCAGGAAATCACTTCAATTCATCTGCACATTAACCAAGCTTTCCCACCATATCACCAGGTATTACCCACTCATCAAATTGCTCGGGCGTAACATAACCCAGCTTCACTGCCATTGCTTTCAGTGTAGTACCTTCTTTGTGTGCCTTCTGTGCAATTTCAGCTGCTTTGTAATAACCGATCTTTGTATTAAGAGCAGTTACCAGCATCAGTGAATTATCCACGTGCTTTTTAATATTTTCTTCCAGCGGCTCAATACCTACAGCACATTTATCATTAAAGCTTACACAGCCATCACCGATCAAACGGGCGCTGTGCAGGAAGTTGTAGATCATTACCGGTTTAAATACGTTCAGCTCAAAGTGACCGGTAGCACCGCCGATGTTGATAGTTACATCATTACCCAGTACCTGTGCAGCGATCATAGTCAGCGCCTCGCACTGCGTGGGATTTACTTTACCGGGCATGATAGAAGAACCCGGCTCATTATCAGGAATGAATAATTCACCAATGCCGCTGCGTGGCCCGGATGACAACATACGAACATCGTTGGCAATTTTCATCAGGCTTACAGCTACGGTTTTCAATGCACCATGTGCTTCCACAATAGCATCGTGCGCAGCCAGTGCTTCAAACTTGTTTTCAGCAGTAACAAACGGCAGACCGGTTAATGCAGCAATATGCCTGGCTACATTTTCAGCATAGTTGGGCGGTGTGTTGATACCCGTACCAACAGCAGTTCCACCCAGTGCCAGTTCGCTTAAATGCGCCAGCGTATTCTTAATAGCTTTCAAACCATGATCCAGTTGTGATACATAACCACTGAACTCCTGTCCTACGGTGAGCGGTGTAGCATCCATAAAGTGTGTACGGCCGATCTTTACCACGTTCATATACTGTTTGCTTTTTGCAGCCAGTGTATTACGCAGTTTTTCAATACCGGGAATTGTTACCTCTACCAGCATTTTGTAGGCAGCAATGTGCATGGCAGTAGGGAACGTATCATTGGAAGACTGTGATTTATTAACATCATCATTCGGATGCAGAAACTTTTCTTTGTCAGACAACTGACCGCCTTTCAACACATGTCCGCGGTAGGCAACTACTTCATTCACATTCATGTTCGACTGGGTACCTGAACCGGTTTGCCATACCACCAACGGGAAGTAAGCATCCAGTTTACCTTCCAGTATTTCATCACATACCTGCCCTATCAGATCACTTTTTTCTTTCGGCAGTACACCCGCTTCCAGGTTGGTAAGGGCAGCCGCTTTTTTCAGGTAAGCAAACGCCCGGATGATCTCTTTCGGCATCCTGTTAATGTCCTGCGCAATTTTAAAATTCTCGATACTGCGTTGTGTCTGTGCGCCGTATAAAGCGTCCACGGGTACTTTCACCTCGCCCATGGTGTCTTTTTCTATGCGGTAGTCCATGCTATAAAAATTTGGGCAAAGGTAGGAAAGAACAACAGGTTTCCGGTAATCTGCCAGGCTTATTGTACTACATAATTTTCATGCTTCCCCGCTCCGCCACACATATTACCTGCCAGTTTTGCCGCCTGCATTTTTAGCCGTTTTTTAATAACCAGGCTTCACTGCGTTGGGTATTTTCCTTACTCTCTTTACCTGCTTTAATGGCTTTTTCCATCTGTATGCGGGCCTCCTCTTTGTTGCCAGTTTTGTGCAGCAATCTTGCGTAAAGATCCAATGTATACAGCTCTTCCTGTTTGGTCGTAACCTTTTTCATCCACAATACACATTGTTCCAGTACTTTCATATCATCACACTGCTCGATGGCATCCCGGCAAAAACTGCTGACAGCATATACATCCGGGTCATGCTCATTCATTCTGCCGGCTAGCATTGCAAACGCTTCCGGCCATCTGCCTTCACTACGCAACATCGCTTCTTCCTTCTGTTGCAGAAAGGCACCTACTGTTTCTTTTTCCAAATGCAGCCGGGCTATATGTACTGCAGTATCAAACATGGCCCTGTTCTTTTGACGTATAGCATCAGAAAATTTCTGTATGGTAATCATCGTAACAATAAAAAGCACATCTGTTTTATCATACAACTCCCGGTATTTTTTTATGTTATCCAGGAAAAATCTGTTCACCTTTTCATTGCCACCTCCAAAATAGCAGAGTATGGCAAAAGGTGCTTCGCCAAGATAGTTGTTGGCTGTATCCCAGTAAGCCTTTACGCTTACATCAACATTCTTAATATTAACCCTGTTAACATACTCCTCATAAAACCGGGGATAGATTAATGCAGTGGAAACTGATACCCCTTTTACATAGTTGTTGTTCCTGTTCCTGATAATACCTTCGTCAAGAAAAGCAAGGTAGTTCTTAACAAGGTCCTCATCTGAACCCCCAAATCCATATAACTTATTCAGCAACTGCTGTTTTTCATTCAAAACAATAGTAGTAGGGTACATGCCTACATGATGTTTCAATGTAAGCCTGTGTGCGCTATCCTTCTCCGCATCATACTTCAGTACAATGAATTTTTTACCGATCTCATTGGCAATAGCTGTATCCCGGAATATTCTTCTGTCAAGATCTTTACACGGACCACACCAACTGGTATAAAAATCTACCAGTAGCAATTTATGTTGTAATCGGCATTCTGCTTTGGCTTTTTCATAATCCTGGTTGATGATCGTGAGGTTTTGAGCTTGTACGGTATGTATGATACATACCATTAAAAAAACTACGTGAGCAATAGTTTTGTTTTTCATGCTTCAGGCTTTAAGTTTTAATATTTATTAACAAGGGAGCATTCTCCTTGCGCATACCAAAGGTACGATATATTTCGTACCTTTGGTATAAATCCAGTCATTCCGGGCAAAAATGTGGTTGAGCTCATACCACAGATGCCGGGCTTTCTTTGTTTGCAACGGTAGTTGTATATTTATTATCTCCTCACCGCTTTGTAGTACAATAAAAACATTAACATGAGAATGTATTTGCCGCATCCATGTCTGCGCTATGTATGTTACAGTATGATTGCACTGCTCCTATTATCACCCGGACGGTTACACGCACAGGAAAAAGACACCAGGATGCAATGGTGGCGCGATGCTCGTTTTGGATTGTTCATTCACTGGGGATTGTACTCCATTCCTGCAGGCGAATGGAATGGCCAAACAAATTACGGGGAATGGATCCGCAACAATGCTAAAATTCCTCTGGAAACCTATGATAAATTTGTGCAGCAGTTCAATCCCGCACAATTCAACGCTGCGAAATGGGTAGCAATGGCCAAAGAAGCAGGTATGAAATACATTGTGGTTACCACCAAACATCACGATGGATTTGCCATGTTCAATTCAAACTTTACTGACTTCGATATTATGTCAACACCGTTTCATCGCGATGCCATGAAGGAACTGGCCGATGCCTGTACCAAAGCAGGTATTCAACTGTGTTTTTATCATTCTATCATGGACTGGCATCATCCTGATTACCTGCCACGTCGTACATGGGAAACAGACAGATCTGTTACAGGAGCAGATTTTGATCGTTATGTACTCTATATGAAGAACCAGTTGCGTGAATTACTTACCAACTATGGCAAGATCGGTGTACTATGGTTTGACGGTGAATGGGAAAATACCTGGAATCATCAGCGCGGTAAAGATCTGTACAACTATGTACGCAGTTTACAACCCGGTATCATTATCAACAACCGTGTGGATGTGGGTCGTGATGGAATGGAAGGTTCTACTAAATCAGGTGAATTTGCAGGTGATTATGGCACACCTGAACAGGAAATTCCTGCCACCGGTATTCCAGGCACTGACTGGGAAAGCTGTATGACCATGAACAACAACTGGGGTTACAACAGTCATGATCAAAATTGGAAATCACCACAGCAACTGATACGCAACCTGGTAGACATTGCTTCTAAAGGAGGTAATTTTTTATTGAATGTTGGTCCCACTGCTGAAGGATTGTTCCCACAGGCAAGTATTGACAGGCTGAAAGCCATCGGTAGCTGGATGAAAATAAACAACGAAGCCATTTACGGTACTTCAGCCAGTCCGTTCAGGAAACTGGAATGGGGAAGATGTACACAAAAAAAGATCAATGGGATTACACGTCTGTACCTGCACATATTCGACTGGCCCTCCGACAATAAACTGGTAATACCCGGCCTGGGCAATACTATTACCAAAGCCTTTGCTTTACATAATAAAAAAACCCTGAAAACAACACAGCAACATGCCAGTCAGGTCATTGATATCTCTGGTGTATCGCAGCAGGAGTATGCAACAGTAATAGCAGTAGATATTACCGGCAACCCGGTTGTATACACAGAGCCAGCTATCAGGGCAGATGAAAACATATTTACCGATCAACTGGTTGTTAATATCAGTACAGATGTACCCAATGCATTTGTACACTATACCACTGATGGTACGGAACCCGGTATTACTTCCCAAAAAGTATCAGCCCCTATTGTACTAAAACAAACCTCTACCATCAAAGCTGTTTGTGTGGTCAATCACAAACCGGTATCATCTGTATCAGTAGTAAAATTTGAAAAAGTAATACCTGCGCCTGCAAGAATAGTTTCCGTTGGCGGACAGGGTTTACAATTCGCTTCTTACAAAGGCAAGTGGAATGTGGTACCCGATTTTTCCACACTTAATCCCGATAACAGCGGACACGTTGCCAATTTTGATATACGCTCCAAACAGGGACAGGAAGAATATGGTTTTGTATTTGACGGGCTGATCAATATACCGGCGGATGGCGTATATACTTTTTATATCTCTTCCGACGATGGCAGCAAACTGCTGATTGATGATGCAATTGCCATTGACAATGATGGCTTGCATGGTATGAATGAAAAAAGCAGCAGTGTGCCCTTGGCAAAAGGATACCATACGATCAAAGTATTGTTCTTTGAAAACAGTGGAAGTGATGATCTTAAACTATACTGGAAGGGACCGGGATTTAACAAGAGCATCATTCCCGACAATGTTCTGTTCAGAAAGAGTAATTAAAAAGAGCTTATTATAAAACAAGCGGTCCCGGTTTTGCCGGGACCGCTTCACTTATTTTCCTTTAAATATTGCTTTACGCTTTTCAAGAAAGGCTGTAGCTCCTTCTTTCATATCTTCTGTTGCAAAACATTCACCAAAGGCATTGGCTTCCGCCGCATATCCATCTTTCGTATGATCAAATACTGCATTGGCAGTCTGGATACACTTGGCAATGGCCAGCGGTGCCTTTGTATTAATGGTAGCCAGTATACCACGCACTTTATTCAACAGTTCATCCTGCGGCACTACATAATTTACCAGTCCGTATTGCAATGCAGTCGCCGCATCAATCATTCCTCCTGTCATCAGTAATTCCAGTGCGCGGCCTTTACCGATCAGTTGTGTCAGGCGTTGTGTACCACCATAACCGGGAATCAATCCCAGGTTTACTTCCGGCTGACCAAATTTTGCGTTTTCAGCAGCAATCCGGAAATGACAGGCCATAGCCAGCTCACAGCCACCGCCCAGCGCAAACCCATTTACAGCAGCTACAATGGGCTTGTGCGATTGCTCTATTTTGAAAAAAATATCCTGGCCTTTCCTGGACAGATCAATGCCTTCTTCATGTGTCAATGTAAGAAACTCGCTGATATCAGCACCGGCTATAAACGCCTTGTTACCTGCACCCGTAATGATGGCCGACTGTATGGCAGGATCTTTATACACAACGTCTACGGCGTCATCCAGCTCATCCATCACTGTTTTGTTCAGTGCATTCAGCTTATCAGGTCTGTTTACAGTAATTGTACAGATATTGTTTTCCGTATGAACAAGAAGCGATTGATACATACAATATTTTTTTCAAAAGTACGGTTCTTGTTACAAAAAGTAACCCTTTGCCTGGCGGGCAGAGGGTTGAATTGTTTTTCATGACTTACTGATACTTATCCGTTTTTTACCCTGTCTCTTTTAGCTTTTATCTTTACTGTAGGGTAAGCCCGGTTGTAGAAGCTATAACCGAAGGTTAAAAAGAATACTTTAGCATCTGTATGCTGGTATACTTTTACGCCACTGCCGTCTCTATAACCCTGGTTGAAAAAGTTGTTAAGATAGTATTGTGCTTTAAAGCTGAAATTTTTGTTTACCTGCACACCTGCAAATAATGAGGGCATAAATCTATCGGTACGATCGCTGAACCACTCATTGAACTTGCTTTTTTTATCACCGCCAATAAATAGTTTTTCTTTATAGTTCATGGCCATATCCAGCTCTGCTCCGCCAAAGAAAAAGGTTCCTTCTCTAAGATTGCCCAATTTAAAACCAATGGGTATGCCTACGGTATAAACACGTCTTTTCAGTTTTACAGAATCAACCTTTGTGATCAGACCGATATTTTTAATGTTCAAACCGGTAAAAAAACCGGCGTGATCCGACACATCATAGTTAAAATTAGCCCCCACATTAAAGAATAATGTAAACCTGGGAATAGAGGTAACGCGGTTGTTGTTGTCTTTTACAGAAGAGAAAGAGATAATGCCACCGTTGCCGCCGGCAGTAAAGTACATATGTTTATCCTTTTCTTTTATATCGGCTTGCTGAGCATTTACAGTAACTGTTATTAATACCATTGCTATTACACCGTATAATATCTTTTTCATGTCAGTTGATTTTATACAAGTGATACGACAGGCCAGCACAAAAGTTACAACTGCTGAAAAAAAGATTTTACACCTGGTAAATGCGTGCAATGACAGGGATAAAAGGTCAATTACATGGATGAGCAACAAAATAACCCTTTATCCCATTTCCCGGTAAATATGGATATTAAAAACTACGATGCTCTTTTACCCAGTTGGTAATATAGCCGGCAATATCAACGGTAGAGGTACCCGGAGGGAACAGTTTGCCTACGCCCAGCCCTTGCAACTGCTGTACGTCATCATCAGGAATGATTCCGCCGCCGGTCAGCAGCACATCGTCCATTCCTTTTTCTTTCATCAGGGCAATGATCTTGGGAAAAACAGTCATATGGGCTCCGCTGAGAATACTGACACCAATAGCATCTACGTCTTCCTGCAATGCAGCATTGACCACCATTTCCGGCGTCTGGCGCAAGCCGGTATAGATCACTTCCATACCCGCATCACGCAACGCAGTGGCAATCACCTTCGCACCGCGATCATGTCCGTCAAGACCAACCTTGGCAACCAATACCCTTATAGGACGCTCCATAATTTGATTCATATAGCAATTTTATCGTTATAAGCTGCGAGCCATGAGCTTCCGCCCACGAGCCTTAAAACCCTTCAAATTTAACCGAGTTTATTCATAAAGCTCATAAGCATTTTCTATTCTTCATCCACGTTTTTTAATAACTCATCGCGCAGCTTTTTATCTCCCATATTCTACGGGCTGTGCTATCAGCACTTGTGTTTCCAGTTCAAAACTTGAGCCAGGTGATATTTCTATAAACCGCTTATAATCTTTTTCACTGCTTCTGCTGCTTCCCTCCGCAATATTAAAATGGAATAGGAATTGCACACCTGCTTATTTGTGACGAGATCCAAATTTTTCCTCCTTCAGAAAAGTACCTGCTAACTTAAAAGAACCAACTGCATCTCAAATCCCCTTTGCCAGATTCTTGATTCTTGAAAGTTTCTCATATGGATATTTTGAAATAAGCAATCGCCGGTATCAGGCTGTCAGCCCGAAGCTTACAGTAACTCCAAAGTTGTACGAACCCGATTAATCGTTTCTTCCCTCCCGATCACAGCGGCAATATCAAACACACCCGGACCAAATTTGCCACCTACCAGCATAATACGCAGAGGTAACATCAGTTCACCCGGTTTGATCTGGCTGGAGGCTGCCAGCTCTTTGAATGTTTTTTCCAGTTCATCGTGCTGCCAGTTGGTACCGGTCTGCCAGGTTTCAGTCAATGCAGTAAAGAATTGTTTTTTCTTATCATCCCATTTAGGCTTCACAGCATCAATATCGATTGTAGCAGGTGTTTCAAAAAAGAAAACAGCCTGCGGATAAAAATCCGTCAGCAATGCGCAACGCTCCTTTACCAGCGAAATGATCTTTTCCAATCTGGTATCATCAGTTACCTGCAGGTTACGATCTGCCAGCACCTGTTTTACTGCAGGCATCAACGCGGCAGCATCCTGTTTTTTGATCCATTCGTGATTGAACCATTTGGCTTTTTCAAAATCGAACTTGGCACCCCCTTTATGAACGCGTTCCATCGAAAATTTCTGCACCAATTCCTCCAGGGTAAAGATCTCCTGGTCGGTACCATCATTCCAGCCAAGCATGGCCAGCATATTCACAAACGCTTCGGGTACAAAACCCAGTTCGCGAAAACCTTTTACCAGTTCATTGCTCTTAGGGTCAAGCCAGTTCATCGCAAATACAGGGAAACCGAGACGGTCGCCATCCCGTTTGCTCAGTTTACCATTACCATCCGGTTTAAGGATCAATGGCAGATGTGCCCATTGCGGCATATCGCTTTCCCAACCCAGGTACTTCCACAACAATACGTGTACCGGTGCGCTGGGCAGCCATTCTTCTCCGCGGAATGCATGGGTGATTTTCATCAGGTAATCATCAACCACCACCGCCAGGTGATAGGTAGGCATACCATCAGCTTTCAGCAGTACCTTATCATCAACCAGTCCTGTATGAAAACTTACTTCACCGCGGATCATATCGGTAAAAGAAACGGTTTCATTTTCCGGCATGGCAATGCGGATCACATGCGGAACACCATCTTCCAGCAATCTTTGAGTTTCCTCAAAAGTCAGTGACAATGAATTGCGCATCTGCATGCGGATGGTATGGTCGTATTGCGGAGAAGGTTTTTCCGGCGTTTTAAATCTCTCGCGCATGGTTTCCAGCTCATCGGGGCGGTCAAACGCATAATAAGCCTTTCCTTCACGGACCAGGAATTCGGCATATTCACGGTAAATACTTTTCCGCTCACTCTGGCGGTAGGGAGCATACGGGCCGCCTTTATAGGGACTTTCATCCGGTTGCAAACCACACCAGGTTAAACACTCAGTGATATATTCTTCTGCACCCGGTACAAAACGGGTTTGATCGGTATCTTCTATACGCAGGATAAAATCTCCGCCATGCTGACGGGCAAACAGATAATTGTACAACACTGTCCGTACGCCGCCCAGGTGCAGACCTCCTGTAGGACTGGGCGCAAAACGCACTCTAACTTTTTTTGCCATAGGCCGCAAAGATAGAGATTTCGGTTCCGAATACGACAACCGGCATTACAGGAATACCGGTTCCATTCTATTCTGAAGCACCCTTTCCATGAAGCAGCAATATTGGCTGCTACAGCGCGTTATAGCTGCATGCGTAAAAGTCTGCGCCTGGTACTATTGCTGCTGCTGGTAGCCAACGGAGCCATATCACAGTTAACATACCAAAACCTGTATGTTGATTATGATAGTGCAAAGACCTATAAAAATCTTACCATCATTCCCATTCGTCCGCGTGGCAATGGCTTCGGTGAACAAACCAGGTTGCTGTACAATTACCCCGATATTATTTCTCTCAGCCAGGCATTGAAACAGGGGCTGGCCACCATCAGCGAACGCGGCACGGCTTCCACTGAAAATGTACACTGGCTACGGATCAACAATAAATCCGGCAAATCCATCTTCATTGCCTCCGGTGAAATGATCATGGGCGGCCGCCAGGACCGGATGGTAACCCGCGATACCATACTGGCACCTTCCGACCGTGACGAATACATTCCGGTAATGTGTGTGGAAGAAGGCAGGTGGAGTGACAAGGAAAAAAAATTCACCTATTACAATTATGCCAATCCCCGGCTGCGCAAAGTACTTGACCAATCCAAAAACCAGTTACTGATCTGGAAAGAAATACTGGGTCAACTCGATTACAGTAAGATCAACTCTGCATCACTGGCCTATACAGCCCGTCGGCAGGACAAAAAATTTATGCTGCAGCAGGACGAATACTTCCGGTACTTTATGCAACAGTTCCGGCAGGTAGACAGCAGTGTAACCGGCTTTATATGCATGAGCGGCGATAAGATTATCGGTTGTGATATTTTTGCAGGCGTAAATCTTTTTCAGGGCCAGCTCGAATCCCTGCTGCATGGATATATTGAAGAAGCTATTGCGTATGGACATACAGGTACCGTACCACGTGAAAAGATACAGGAGTATCTCGACAAAATTCTCACCAACGAAACATTGCAACAACAATACTTCGAAAAGAATGGAAAGATCTACCGTTACAAAAACAGGATCTTTCACATTACAGGATATGCTCCGTAACTTCGGTCACCTTTGATAAAGGTCAAATTATTTATGTTGTACCTGGTAAAAACGCCCTGGTGGCTAAAACGATTATATCCGCGATGTATATGGGATATCCCTGTAAAGGATAAGATCATTTATCTCACCTTCGACGATGGACCGCATCCGGAGATCACGCCATTTGTACTGGATACGCTTGAGCAATACCAGGCACGGGCCACTTTTTTCTGCATCGGCAAAAATGTACAGGCACATCCGGATGTATACCAGAAAATATTACTCCGTGGTCACCGCACCGGCAATCATACATTCAATCACCTGAACGGATGGAAAACAGATGATGCAAAATATATCCGCAACATTACAGAAGCTGCAGACTATATTGATTCCGATCTGTTTCGCCCACCGTATGGAAGAATTTCAAAATTACAGGCCAGGCTGTTGTCCGATCCTCCCGCAACTGCTGGCAGCAAAGCTTTCAGCATTATTATGTGGACTGTTCTGAGCGGTGATTTTGATACATCATTAAGTGCAGACAAATGTACCGCCAACGTTATTGTCAACACGCAACCCGGTTCAATAGTGGTATTTCACGACAGTACAAAAGCATTTCCACGCATGCAGACTGCGCTGCCAAAAACATTACAATACTTTAGTGCAAGAGGCTATAGGTTTGAATCAATTCAACTGTAAAATGTAAGCGAAGCGGAAGCAAAATGAATTAGAAGTTCTCTAAAAAAAGTTGGGCCTGGGTAGACACCCTGGCCCGTTTTTAATCCGTACCCTATGAAAACTGACTTAAAGGTATAAACTTTTTTGATTAATGCAAAGTAATTTCGCAGCACCCTTTATTAACAGGTTTTCCGCAAGCCAGCCGCAGGCGCCGGTTACAACGGCTCTACCCAAAAACCAGAGTCTGCTTACGGCTAAAAACGAACTGGTATCGATCCGTTAAAGTTTCACCAACGCTTTTCAGTCAACATAAGCCATGCGTTGCCGCAAACAGATTTGAACAATTGTTTTCGATCATCTATCCATCGCAATGCACACAACTTTTACGTGCATCAATACCGTCAGGCCGCTAATACAGGCTGTTTCATTACACAGTTCATCTTGTATTGTGCAACACTGCCGTTTATAAACTACTGTTACAATTCATTATACCTGTTACAGGGAAACAATTAGTTCACAACATCACGTAAACCAGGCAGGCTATTAACAGTTACTCACTACCCGCCTGCCCGGACGGGTAGATACCATACTTTTTGTCTGGATTTTCTTCTGCAACAATTCAGTAGAACTACTTTTTTTCGATCTTTCCCCGATCCATAAAATCAGTAGAACTACTCAAAGCATTTAGCCGCTTTTAGACACCTTCCAACCCTATAGATAACACAATAATTTAATATGGAACCTATTGCCGGCCTGCCATACACAGCCGGATGAAATAATTTAAAGAATAGTTTATTTGTCAGAACTTTGCACCCAGTTATGAGCATGCAATTAATTGATACACACTGCCATTTGTATTCCCAGGTTTTCTCAACCGACATCCATGCAGTGCTGGAAAGAGCTGAACAGGAAGGGGTAGAGCAGTTTTACCTGCCGGCAATTGATAATGAAACCCACGAAGCGATGTTGCAACTGGAAGCCAGTCATCCCGGCAAATGCATTGCTATGATGGGGGTACATCCCTGCTCTGTTCAGGCAGATTATGAAAACGAACTGAAAATAGCAGAAGAATGGCTGGGCAAAAGAAAGTTTGCCGCTGTGGGTGAAATCGGCCTGGATTATTACTGGGACCGCTCGTTTGATAAAGAACAAAAAATAGCTTTCCATCGCCAGATAGAATGGGCTTTACATTACCGGCTGCCCATCGTGATCCACTCGCGTGAAAGCATGGATGATAGTATCGCTATTGTTAAAGAGCACCAGAACGGTAATCTTCGCGGCATTTTCCATTGTTTTGGTGGTAGTGCTGAAATGGCCCGCAAGGTGATTGATCTTGGCTTTTTCCTGGGCATCGGCGGCGTACTGACCTATAAAAAATCAGGACTGGACGAAGCCTTACAGGATATTCCCCTGGAACATATTGTACTGGAAACAGATGCGCCTTACTTATCGCCGGTTCCTTTCCGCGGCAAACGCAATGAAAGCAGCTATTTAAAATATGTGGCAGATAAACTGGCCGAGATAAAAAACTGCAGCCGGGAAGAGGTTGCTGCAGTTACTACAGCCAATGCACAAAAAATATTCGGAAGCTAAGTTGTGAAATTGTATTTTTGCACCCCATTCAAAAAATGGGTAGCCAGAGTCGCCTTTAAGTCAAACAGTTCATTGTAATGATTTATTCCCGGAGACGTGTCCGAGTGGTTGAAGGAGCACGCCTGGAAAGTGTGTATACGGGAAACCGTATCGCGAGTTCGAATCTCGCCGTCTCCGCTTCTTTTTACGCCTGCGCTTTTGCTGATTAACTGCTGTTACAAAAATTAAGCGCCTGGTAAATCATGAACGATCTTTTGCATACATCCTTCAATATTTGAAGGATTTTTCTTTTTACACAGATCAATGCCAGCATTTCGATATCAGGAAAGAACAAATATGCTGAAGACTTCAGTAAAATGATATTTATAAAGCCGGTTACTTAAAACTCCCCTTCCCGGATATAGGGATGTGTCCACAGAATAACTGTAAGCAATACAGCCTTACACCAGGCATTGTACATTGCCTCCACTTCACTGGCAGCATGCCCCTTCTGTGCCAGGAAAGGCTTTATGGTTGCAGTAAAAGGGTACACAAAGGCAATCATATACCGGTAATGTATTATGGGCTCTGCAGCTACATTATCTGTCTTATTCTTTTTAGCCCTGTGGTGGCGTAATGCAACTTCATGCTGGTAGTTCAACCATTCCTGGTCGTACACCCGAAAGCAGAGATCTTTCAGCCACTGCCCTATCCGTTTGCGTACTGCGGTGAGATATGTAAGATTAGCTTGTCCGTTTTCTGTAAAATAATGCAGCAGGTGTTGTTGGTGCCCTATAAACTCATACCAGCAATCCAGGATGCTGCTTACCTGGTCAGACAGGATAGCGCCCGCCTTACGAAGCTGCAGTTCATCTTCTTTTGTAAACAACAGGGCTGCTTTCAACAAACGTAATTCCTCCAGGCTAACAGGCGACATGGCAACCATGCCATAGTCGTACCCCTTTATCCTTTTAGTTTGCATAGAGGTGGTTTAATGGTTCGACAATTCAGGATAAAACAAATATAATTCATGCTCCTCTACGATCATAACTACAATTGTCCAATTTTTAACCTGAAGTAACCTGAATATATACACTAAAAAAGGCCGCTGCGCCTGGCAGCGACCTTACAACACCGCTCTATGCTTGTACCTGAGCCTTTTAAATCGAATAGTAGATATGCACTATATAAACAGTTGTGCAATAAATACTACCAAAGATCCCGGTACTTTTTTACATTAATTATTTATGCTGTCGGGCAAATAAAAACTATAGAAAAGATATATCATCAGAAGGCAGGTAATTGTATTTAGCGCAATGTATACGACACCTGTTACAGAACAATTAAACAAAAGGATACCTGAACCACGTAGTTATGTGGCCTGTAACATCCGATCAACATTAAAAATGACTGCTGTACTTAAAACCACACCAGGCAGCACACTGTTCAATATAACAGTATGCAGGCATGTATAATAACCGGTTTACAATAGTTAAAAAGAGGCGCCTCCATACTTTGCTAACCACCCCGGCGTAGATATCAGTGCGCCAAAGATAAAAACGCAGTAAAATTATAGTCGATCAATTCCGTTAAAAAATATACCGCTATGATGAAAAATGAAAAAAAGTTTATTTTTTCCGGTAGCTGCCTGGGGGGGTATGAAAACAGGCTTTAAAAGCAGCCGAAAAAGTAACCGTATTACGGTAACCAACCCGGTTGGCAATTTCTGACATAGTAAGTGTTGTTGTCACCAACAGTTTACGCGCCTTTACCATACGATGCCAGCGTACAAATTCAAATACAGGCATACCATAGATCTTTTTAAAACCGGCCTGCAGCTTATATACCGTAACACCCGCAGACACTGCTATTTCCTGCAATGAAAAATACTGGTTAAGGTTTTTCAGTAACCAATCGCGGGTACGGTATATACTATCCATTTCCCGGTCACTGAACTTTACCGCTCTTATCACCGGGTTCAGCGTTGCCTGTTGTAAAGCCAAGGCCAGCACTTCATGACCCTTTGTTTTTAGCTGTAAGTGTATGGGTTCAGCACCGGCTACCGGGCGCAGTATGTTATCTACAGTATCCAGCATTTCAGTAGATGCTACCTGGTTGGTCCGCCATAACACACCTGCCTGCTGCTGACCCATCTTACTAACAAAGTCACCCAGTACAGGATAATACTTCATAAACCTGGACAAATAGTGTTCTGTATAGTAAATAGAGATATTCTCATAATAGCCCGGTTTTCGAAAGCGCATATTATTAGGTGTATCAGGTACATATAACATATTATATGCCCACTCATGCATCAATCGTTCTGCCTTATTTCCTGCATCATACAGCCGGCTGTTTACAAGATTAATATGCAGTGCCGGCTGTGATAAACCTCCTGTGCAGGTAAACGTTTCAGCGCGTTTCAGCAATGCACACATATAGACGATGCAAAAACCTGCCCCCTGCCATTCCTGGAACAGCAGGTCTCCGGCTATTCCTGAAGCTGTTATAAAATCGGCCCCCGGTATCCTGTAAGCTTCCAGCGCAGATGGTACCCCATCAGACAGCTTCAGCTCCCCGCTGCTGCGAGCCTCAATCTTAATCAACATGTTTGTCTCATTATTTTTAGTTAAAAGGTGCCAGGTATGTATTGCCTTTAACCATGCCCATAGTAATGTGCCTGCGCAAATGCACAGCACAAACATGCAGACAATCACGTCATGCACACTGGCATACAAAACACAATACAGACTTGTTCCGGATTGCTCCTGGTAAATACTGATACCCTTGCCGGGCGGAACAGGGCATATGCACAGACATACGCTGTTCCTCTGGTGAGAATCTCATGCTCTGGAAACCATTTCCCGCTTCTTCCTGAACAGGTAGCAGCAGGCCATCACTTTACCCAGAAAGTGTTGGAGGTTTTCATAAACGGATTTCTATAGAGGTAGGTCATGCAAAGTAAACGAAAGTACAATCCTGCATCTGTCCCGGTTTCACAACATCTATACATCATACCACATATACCGGCTCCTCACATCTATCAGGCACATTCCGGGTGATCAACACATCTTAGCTACGGGGGATTGTTATAGTAAGGATATCTGGCCTGCTAAAGTAAAGAATATCCTGTTAATAATTTCACATAGAAAAAGCTAATATCTTACACAAAAGGGATAGAAAGCAGGAAAAACAGTTGTTTTCAGCAGAAAAAACGATTATTACAGGCCGCAAATCAGTCACAACAGGCATAGAAAAAGCCACTGTACTGAAGTACAGCGGCGGATTAGAAATGAGAAAATTGTACCCGTTAGTAGAAACAAACAGGGTTCCTATTCTCAGCCAAACCCGTTCCAAAAACTAGCGGTAACCTGCCCGGAATGCATCTTTTTTTACAAACTTACTTACCGCTTCAAAGCATAGTAATTTCAAATATCATAACTTCGTTTATACTAACCGTATAATATAAGTGTTATCATATATTTCAGCCTAAACTGTACGGTGTATTTTTATAAAATTCGTATAACCGGTTTGGTTATTCTGTAAACCTTCTGTTGCTTTATATAGATGTTGTAATGATGTACTTGCCAGCAATCAGCAACCACTGTTCTGCAGCACCTGTTGTTTACGGCAAATAAGCATACTACTCCCTTCCATTACACAGTAGCAACTACTCAAAAAGACACTGATTAGCGCCCGGGCATGACGTTACATGCTCAAGAATCCTGATACTCCATAAAGCTCAATGTATGCACTTGTTAGTGCATGGATATTGTTTATTGTGTGTTGTAAACTCATCAATACCTATAACCCACGCTTATGAAAGTGAAGTCTTTACCGGCGCAACCTGCAGTAACACCGCCAGAACAAATCAAAAAAGAAATATTACCGTTTCAGTGTACACATGCTGCTTTTACCTGGCGTCCCGTTGTATTGGAAGATGATTTTCCTACCATTTACCAATGGATGAAAAGAAGATACGCGGGCCCTCACTGGCAGGATACAGAGGCCACTGCCCTGATGCTGAAAGAAACCAGCGAGCTGGCACTGGAAAGCGGACTGGCAGATATTACTATTGGTATGCTGGAAAATGAAATGATCGGCTATGCTGAGGTCAGCAGTGTTACAAACGATGATATAAGTCTGTACTATCCTTGTCGTGAGGGTGATTATATATTACGCCTGTTGACAGATCCGCAGCGGATAATGCCGGCTGAAATATACATCGCATTACTACAATCCTGTTTAAAACAGATAGCAGTTAATTCCATAATAAAACGTGTTATGATGGAAGCAGACTATCACCTGTATGTATATGTGTTAAAAGAGGCAGGGTTTAAATGCCTGACCACGTTTATAAGAAATAATGAAATAGCTGTGCTGTATTATTATGAACCGTCCATAGCGATACCTGGGTAAACACATCCGAAGAAATGTCCCGGGAACACCTGTTTCAATTGGTATCCACTGATTACTGTCCGCCTTATCCGGGCGCTGGTGTTTCCGGCGCCTTTTTATTAAAAAAGATTAATATAGCCCAAAGTGGCTAATAAAGAGTAGTTTACAAGAACCGGAAGTGCTATCGGTAACGATTTAGTAATGGTGCTTACTGCACTCGCTTTCATTTGATTACCTTGTAAATCATTACTGCAAATCTAATAAAAAAAGGGTTAAGTCGGAGCATACTTAACCCTTTTTCTGCTTTCAAAATACCGTAGTTAAAAAATAAATCTTTCCCAATATGGGTTAATCTGTGGGATTGGGTTCAATATTATTTCCAAATTTTGGTATATCAACAATAGTTGCAACTCCGAAATAAGTAGTGCTAACTTCTAAAGAACTATACTATGGAAATCGTGTTGAGTAAAATACTATCGCAAATTCGGCATCAGGAAGGTAAATTGTCTTCTCAAATGATGCGAACTTCGGAAGAGGCTTTCAAAATGACCTTATTCCTTAATGAAATGTTGTGTTCTATAAAAGCTAAAGTCTTACAGACTGGATTTGCAAATGAAGAACAAGAAATAGATTTTTTTAAGAGTATCAAACCTCAAATCTTAGGGAAACTCATTTATTACAACAAGGTATTCCGCATTGAAACAACCTGCCCTGTGACCAATGGTCAAATACATCAAAGTTATTATGAGAACTTATTGAAAACTCTCAAATCAGAATACAAAGAAAGTATTTGCAATGAGGATTTTTACCGATATTACCGTGCGGACAGAACAGACCGTGACCGTAGCTATTTTAGGCTCGGACAAATCAATTACCACGACGGATTAAAAAGCGGTGTTTTTGAAATTGACCTTAGTTTTTCAACGTATTATGACAACAAGATAGCCCATATCATAGCCAATGAATTACTCTATACTTATATGCTTACCAAAATTAATCCCGAAAAAAATCCCGATACTATTCTACTGAATGGCGATGCGAACAAAGATATATCATGGACAAATTCTCAAAATGCGCTCATAGAACTTATATACGCTTTATATGCTTCAAATTCTATTGCATACGGGAAAATAGGCATCCGAAAATTAGCATTGATTTTTCAGGTGCTATTCCGAACTCCCTTAAATGACATACATCACTCTTTCCATCGCATGAAAACCCGAAGCGGTTCCCGAACGGCATTTTTAGACCAGCTTAAAAATTCCCTCGAAGAATATATGGACAAAGACCTTTAGCTAAAAGATTAGAAAGTAAAAGCAAAGCAGTACACGAAATGTACTGCTTTTTCTTTGCCCATATCTGCCAATTGGCAAATGTTGGCAAAGGCTATTCCCGAATAACCTAAACATGCTAAAAACCTTATTAAACAGGGGTTTTCATTATTGCAAAAATTTTCAAAAAAGTGCCAAACCAATGGGCAAGCATTGGCAGACAAACACTGCCATACTTCTGAATTTTGCCCTGTGAACATTAAACAACAGTGCTATGAATATTATAACGGTTGATGAAGAAGTGTGGAAGCACCTCAATGAACGGCTGAAAGCCATTAGCGAATACATCCTCAAACTGGAAGATACAAGCTACGATAGCTTGTGGCTCAACAATCACGAAGTCTGTCAGTATCTCCACATCAGCGAAAAGACACTATGGCGTATGCGCACCAACGGGCAAATAGCTTTTTCAAAAATGTACGGACAGTATTACTATACGATTGGTGCGATTAAGGAAATGCTCAACGCTAACGCTGTGCAGACGACCGATGAATATGTAGAGCAGCTTATGGCGAAAGGCAAAAGCTATATCGAAAAAGGCAGGAAGCTGAAATCAGGTAATAATTAAAGCGTACCCCTATGAATATTGACAAAATGGAATTTGTGGCGTGGATGGAACGCATAATGGATAGGCTTGACATTCTCGGTAACCACATAGACGATTTACAAAAGAAACGCAACAGTATAGACGGCGAAGAATTGCTGGACAATCAGGATTTATTGCAAATGCTGAAAATAAGCAACCGTTCCCTGCAACGGTATCGCTCCATAGGCAAGCTCCCTTATTATACCATCAGCGGAAAATTATATTACAAGCTGTCCGATGTGCATCAGTTCATCAGGGAAAGTTTTAACCCGCCTTTACCTAAACTGGATGCCAATAAGTGACAAACACTGCCTTTGAGTGCCACATAGTGCAAATCAGTGAAGGCTTCCTTTACATTCGACCGTAAAATTTTAAAATTTTCAGAATATGAGCGAAGAAACAACAAATAAACAGGAAATGCCCGAACAGCTTTCGGACATATTACTCGTACTGGATAAAGAGAAAATGAAAATCCAGGCGGTAAAGAGTATTGACGAAAACGGGAAAATGGAAACCGTTGACCCCACGAAGAAAAATCAAAACCAGTTTATGCGTGTGGATAAAAGCGGTGATTTCTTTTCCAACTTCTTTTCCAACTTTTTCAGCCAGTTAAAGAACCCTACAAACTTTACTTTCTTCAAAGTGCCTGCCCCGGTTGCTGCTGAAAAAGCGCAGGAACTGCAAAAGCACTTAGATAAGCCCACACCGGAGGGCGAAAAAGTGCTGAAAGAACACGAAGTGAAAGCAGAACCCCAACCTGATAAAAAACAAGAAAATCAAAAAAATATGGCAACAGCACAAACAACAACGGACACCAGCGAATACCGCTACAAGCCGGAGCAGATTGATTGGGACACAATGAAAAACCTCGGATTAAGCAAGGAATATCTTGAAAAAAGAAACCTGCTCGACCCTTTGCTGCGAGGTTACAAAACCAATGAACTTTTACCGATAGGCATTAACCTCGGTGGTTCTATCCTCCGTACGGATGCCCGCCTGTCTTTACAGCAGGCGGAAGACGGCAATGTTATCGTGGCAATACACGGTATCAAAAAAGAACCTAACCTGCACTTTGAGTTTTTCGGTCACAAGTTTACGGATGAAGACAAGAAAAACCTGCTCGAAACGGGCAATATGGGGCGTGTGGTCAATTTGGTACATTCCAAAACAGGCGAACTGATGCCATCCATTATCAGCATTGACAGGCTGACCAATGATGTGATTGCATTACGAACGGAATTTATCAAAATTCCCGATGAAATTAAAGGTGTAAAGCTGAATGAGGAACAAAAGCAAACTTTAATGGAGGGCAAGCCGCTTTATTTAGAGGGTATGATTTCCACGAAAGGAAATGAGTTTTCGGCAACGGTACAATTCAATGCGGACAAACGATACGTTGAGTTCCTGTTTGACAGGAGCAACAATAATCAGCAAGCGCAAAAGAACCAACAAAACACTGGGCAAAGCAACCAGCAAAGCCAAACGCAGGATGCTCCAAGAACTTTCAGGGGCAAAGAACTCGATGATGAGCAGTACAACAAGTTCAAAGCCGGACAAACCATATACGTTGAACTGAAAGACAAAAAAGACCAACCGTATAAGGGGTATATCACTTTTGACAAAGATACCGGAAAGACCAAATTCGAGTTTCCGGGTCAATATAAAGCACGAGTAGAACCTGCCGAAAGCCATAAAACACAGACTGCCGTCAATTCGGAAGGGAAAACCAACGAAGCTACCAAGAATGTCCAAGAGCCTTTGAAGTCCGGGCAGCAAAGACCTAAAAACGAAAAGCAGCAGGAACAACAGGACAATAAGCCTGCAAAATCCAAAGGCAGAAAAATGTAATACAGTATGAAAACAATCATTGCAGAAAAACCAAGCGTAGCAAGAGAGATAGCCGGCTTGTTGGGAGCATCCGATAAAAAGGACGGCTACCTGACAGGTAACGGCTATTTTGTTACGTGGGCATTCGGTCATTTAATAGGACTGGGAATGCCCGAAGATTATGGCATTTCGGGATTTGACAAAGCATCCCTGCCGATATTGCCCAACCCGTTTTTATTGACCGTTCGCAAGGTCAAAAAAGACAAAGGGTACACCGCCGATACTGGTGCATTAAAGCAACTGAAAATCATTGAGCAACTTTTCAAGCAAAGCAACAGTATCATCGTTGCTACCGACGCAGGACGTGAGGGCGAACTCATTTTCAGGTACATTTATGAATACCTGAAATGCAACAAACCTTTTGAACGCCTTTGGATAAGTTCGCTTACCGAAAAGGCAATAAAGCAAGGCTTTGACAACCTGAAAGACGGAGCAGCATTTGACGGGCTGTATAGGGCAGCGCAAGGCAGAAGTCGTGCCGACTGGCTTGTGGGCATCAATGCTACGCAGGCATTGAGCATTGCCGCAGGCAACGGCATTTATTCGCTCGGAAGAGTACAAACGCCTACCCTGGCTTTGATATGCAAACGCTTCCTCGATAATAAGAATTTTGCAGTAAAGAAATACTGGCAGATACAATTAATGCACAATAAAGCGCAGGTTGATTTCAAAAGTATTTCCGCTACCAAATGGGAACAGAAGCAACTTGCTGATGATACGCTTAAAGCCATTCAAAGTGGCGCAACGGCAACCGTTACATCGGTAGAAACCAAAAACGTTACAGAACAACCGCCCCTGCTTTTCGACCTGACAGGCTTACAAAAGGAAGCCAACAAGAGGCTGAAATTATCTGCTGAAGCAACCCTTAATATCGCACAAAGCCTGTATGAAAAGAAGTTTATCACGTACCCACGTACCGGAAGCAAATACATTCCTGAAGATATGTGGGCAGAAATTCCCAACCTTGTGCGGGCTTTGCAGAACCGGGAAGATTGCAAGCAAGCCCTTGCTAAAATCAAGTGGGGACGGTTCAACAAACGTATCGTGAATGACCTACGAGTAACGGACCATCACGGGTTGTTGATTACCGATAAAGTGCCGTCGGTCCTCAACGCAGACGAAAACAAGATTTACAATATGATTGCGCTTCGTTTGCTCGAAGCCATATCACAAGCTTGTGTCAAAGAAATAACCGATGTTTCATTACAGGTATTGCATTACGATTTTACTGCTAAAGGCTGTAAAATTCAGGAAGCTGGTTGGCGTTCCATTAAAGGCAGTTTTACAGACGATGGCGAAGAACCAGTGCAGGAATTACCCGAACTGCGTAAAGGCGACGAACTTGCCATAAAGGAAGCCGCCGTTTTGGAAAAGCAGACCAAACCGCCAGTGCTTTACACCGAAGCCGGGCTTTTGTCCGCTATGGAAACCGCAGGGAAAGAAATCGAGAACGAGGAAGAGCGCAAAGCCCTCAAAAATATCGGTATCGGTACGCCTGCAACAAGAGCCGCCATTATCGAAACCCTGTTTACCCGTAATTATATCCAACGGGATAAACGTTCTTTAATCCCTACCGAAAAAGGATTGCAGGTGTACGGGCTTGTCAAAGACCGTAAAATTGCGGATGTGGCAATGACCGCCGAATGGGAATTGGCATTGCAGAAAATCGAAAATAACGAAGCGGATGCCGGAGCATTCCAAAATGAAATGGAAACCTATGCCAAATCCATTACAGATGAATTGCTGCAAACTTCTATTGCAAGCACCAATCAGCCGAAACTGACCTGTCCAAAGTGCAAAAGTCAGCAGCTCATTATACGTGATAAGATTGTGAAATGCCCTGATGAGGCTTGTAACTGGGTACAGTTCCGTAACGTCTGCGGTGTACAAATCAGTATCGAAAATATAACAAGCCTTGTCAATAAAGGCAAAACGGCTTTAATCAAAGGAATGACAAGCAAAGCCGGAAAAAAATTCGATGCTTACATCGTACTGAAAGAGAATGCGGAAAGTTCTTTTGAGTTTGAGAAAAACAAAAGCAGTAAACGCAATGGAAAATAAACCGTCAATCGTACCCAAAGAAATCAGAAACCTGATTTATTCCATCAGGGGTAAACAAGTGATGTTGGATAGCGACCTCGCTGCCTTATATCAGGTAGAAACCAAAATACTGAACAAAGCGGTAAAACGGAATTTAGACCGTTTCCCTGAAAATTTCTGCTTTCAACTGACCGAGGATGAAACTGAATTTTTGAGGTTCCAAATTGGAACCTCAAACGTAGGGCGAGGCGGACGACGTTACCTGCCCTATGTTTTTGCCGAACAAGGTGTAGCGATGCTATCGGCAGTGCTTCGCTCCGATGTGGCTGTAAAAGTCAGTATAGAAATAATGGATGCGTTTGTAGAGATGCGGCGTTTGCTTATCAGCAATGCTTCTTTATTTCATCGCTTGGATAATATTGAGTTAAAGCAATTGGAAGCCGACCAAAAATTTGAAGAGATTTTTAAGGCTTTGGAAAGTGACAAGCTCCACAGCGACAAAGGTATCTTTTACAACGGACAAATCTTTGATGCCTATACCTTTGTTTCCGATATTATCCGAAATGCCAAAAGCTCCATTATCCTGCTCGATAATTATGTGGATGATACGGTGCTTACTGTGTTAGGTAAGCGTAAGGCTAATGTGAGGGCTACAATCCTTACCAAAAACATCAGCAACCAGTTACGGTTAGACTTACAACGCTACAATAGCCAATATCCTCCCATAGCTATTGAACTTTTTTCCGATGCCCACGACCGTTTTTTGATTATTGACCATAATGAACTCTACCACATCGGGGCATCCCTTAAAGACCTGGGCAAAAAATGGTTTGCCTTTTCGAGAATGGATATTGAAGTCGGCAGGATGCTTCAAATCTTAAACAGACAATAATAATAAACCCTCTGAAAATTCAGAGGGTTTATTGTTGATTAAATTTTACAATTGTAATTGGGCAGTAATGCTCTTATAATAAACTTTTAGTGCATCACGTTCATCCTTACCAACGTAACTATTGTGCGCAACTAAACATCGTATCTTGTACAATTCGTCAACCATTACATTCAACCAATGTTCATTCTGTTTTGGGAAATACTTTCCGAACACTGTCCAATTCCCAACTATAATTTTTCCTAACTCTATAAAATCGCAATAAAACAAATCGCTATTACCCCGTATTGGTAAATATTTGCTCTCTTGTTCACTTTTCTTTAATTTGTCTATTGTGTCTTGCACTCTTTTAGGAATATTTACAGTTTGTGACTTCATTATTTCTTCAATAAATATTCTTAGTGAATTTTCTATACAATACAGGTACAGATATACTTCCGACATTTCTCTACCTTTTTGTTGTATATCCTGTGGTAAAAGGTTTAAATGACCAAAGTTTACATTTTGTTGTATTTCTTCGATACTATCCAACAGGGAATTTTCATCTGAAATCAGAGGATAGAAGATTTCGTTAATGTGTTTTCTCCGTTCGGCATATCCACCTTTTGCCTGCATTTCTCTTCTAAATTCCTGAAGCGTTAAACAGATTTTAAATTCTTTAGGTTCGTTGGCTTTAAACTTAGCAGATTTGTTAAGTTCGCTTTTTAATCTTTTATATTCTGCTTCATTTTCCGTTGTTATAGTAACATCAGTGGATGCTCCTGTAAGGAGTATTTTTAAACGTTCAATGTTTTCTGTATAATTCATTTACACTATTATTTCTATATGTTATTCTTCCTATTCTTCAGTGGTGGTATGTAGTTCTTCTTCTTCGAGCATAAAGTCAAGGAACAGTAATTCTGCTTTTGCAGTTTCATCTTCAAATTTTAAATCCCAACGCTGTTCCATAAATTCCAGTAACTTATTACCTCTATCAAGTATTGTATCAGAGTTCCATGTTTCATAGCCCGATACTTCGATTTCAGAGTGCGAGCCATCAAAATAGCCCTGTCTTATTTTCTCTTTTTTGTCATTGTATTTTGCGTTCTTCTTGTCATCAAAACAATCATTTTGGAGGCTTGAATTTATACTTTGTGAAAGTGGCAAAAGATTTCCTAATGTTCCCTGAAAAAAGGGTAACTGTGACTTTTTATGACCTTTAAAACTGGATTTCCAGCTTGTATGTGTTGGAGTTTGGGGATAAATATGTTCAATGGAAACCTTGTCTTTTTCACTCTTTACAAATAGCCTCCAATCAATCTTTTGACTTCCTCTTTGCCTCACCTTTTCCATTTCATATTCATACAAAAAATATCGAAGTCCATTCCAATAATAAAAGCCTCCTCCGCTTTTAAATTTCTTGTCAATAAACTTTTGAAAGTATGTATAATCGAAAAAGGTTTCTTCAGAGTTTTCAGGGGTGTAAAAACAGTAGTTCATTCTATCATTCAATCGCTGGATAATAGTTTCAATGGTTAATTCGCCGTTACGCAACTGTCTTGCAGCTCGATAAAATTCACTGTTTCTATAAGTAGAAAAAGCCCGGCTAAGCCGGAATGTGATAAATATAAAACGCTCAATTGCTTTAAATAAGTTAATTCGTTTACTCGAATTAATATCCTTGTTTAAAAAAGATACGGTTACAAGTGGACGGAAGTAAATTATACCAATTCTGTTCAATCGGTCTATCCATAGGCTCTCCTGGGTAGTCAAGTCTGGATTGTTTACCGGATTATGTGTATTATACCAATGAACAGCAGCAGCTTTTAAACTGTTTACATAATCTTCGATTTCTTTAGGAGAAAGTCGAGAACGCAACACTGTTATTTCATCTTCTCCATTAATATCAACCTCTTCCTGGTCGGTATCTTCATCCTCTCTAACTTCTTCAAAATCCTGTAAAGAACTAACTCTCACTTCTGTTTTTGCATAAATATTTTGTGGTGTAAATTTCTGCTCCAACAAAAACCTGATATAATCATCGCCTTTTTCTCTTGTGTATTGAAAATACATTATCCAATGGGCTACTAAAAAATCATCGTCGTTGAGTGGATTTTGTTTATTTCGTCCAAGCTGGTAATAGACTTCTTTCCAAGCATCATTGATTTTCTCTCTCAAGGAATTTCGCTCGTCATTTTTGAGCTCATTCTCATCGTACAAAGTGGTTAAATATATTAAGCGATTTTTAAGAAGTTCTAAATTTGATAGCTTTTTTCCACGATTATTCATTGTTTCAAATGCAACGAAAACATCAAAATCATCGCTTATCTCATAAACATTAAACATTAGGTTTTGCGTGACCTTTTTGAATAATGCTTCAATTTCATTTAAGCCATATTGGTCGAAATAAATTTGTAGATTTTCTTTGAAAAACCTTTTGGCATTTTCAAGATTGAGGGTGTAGAAAGTTTCTTGAATTGTTCCGCTATTGGGTTCTAAAAAAATTCTATGTCGTAAAAATTTGAAACTTGGATTATCAACCTCGTAGCCAAATTTGTATGTCTTAATAATAAATTGCGGTGGTTTTTCAATTACTAAATATTCTTCCTTGATGGCTTTTAAACTAAAAGAACCAAGATAAATATCTTCATCCTTTTTACCCTTGTTTTCAGGTATAGCTTTGAGTTGTTCCGAAATAGCTTGTATAAAAACTACAAATGTTGTCAATCTTTGTTGACCATCAACAATATGAAAAGGTTTGAAGCCTCTATCTTCAATTAGCCAACGCTCATCATTCCAAATACTCCAGGTACTTTTATCTACTTTTTTTAAGGAGAGTAATCCTGTATAATGAAATCTATCGGCAGGAAGATTAACTAAATCCTCCCAAAAATCTTTTAGTTGTCGTGTAGTCCAGGCGTATCCACGCTGGTAGTCTGGTATTTTAAATATTCTGTCCTTAAAAATACTTTTTAGCGGTTCTAATTCATTCATTGTTTATTATCTGTCAATTATGTTTGGTTTTACTTTCAAAAGTACAAATTAAATCCCTTGTTATAACTTCCTTACGCCAAATCCTGCCTTTCAAAGCCAAACCCTGCAACATTGTCAAAGGCATCTGCTTATGCTCCTAATTTTAGGCTTCAAGTAAAATTCTAAACAAAATTATAGTATGAGTACACAGCAAAAAGACCTGTCGTATTTCAGGTTACGACTGCAAGAATTATTAAACAGCAGCTTCCCCGAAAAGGCACACGACCAAAAATTCATAGACCAACGGTCTTCGTGGGCTGCCAATGCTTATGAGGGTGCTTTCCGTTCGGGAAACACCGTTGAGCAATGCAACGAAATAGCCAACTACATACTTTTTGAGGGCTTACACTTCTCCAAGTTCGACACTGTTTTCAAAGTGGTATGCAATGAGTTTGATACCATAATGGCAGATGAGGAACTGCGACCGTTCGCCCTCAAAATGTTTTCTGTTTGTGAGCCTGTTTTCGCAGGATATAAATTAACCGATGATTTCGCTTACGGGTATGAGTTTGATGTACTCTACACTGAACTGACCGGAACCATCGCAATATGGATTGAGGATAATGGGCTTCAGTAAGCGGTTCCATCTCCAACAGAATATTGATGCCCTGCGAATTGTTTTTAAACTGGAAAAGGAGAAACGGCAAGCCACCGTAGGCGAAAGACTGCTAATGATGCGATACAGCGGATTTGGCGGTCTTAAATTCGTGTTGAACCCCGTAGAAAACGAAATAGACATCAATCATTGGAGAAAGACGGAACACGACCTTTTCCCACTCACGCAGGAACTCCACCAGTTACTCAAAGAAAATTCCCAAGACGATAAGCAATACCGCAGGTATGTGGACAGTATGAAAAGTTCCGTACTGACGGCTTTTTATACACCACCAAAGGTTATAGATGCCGTTTCATCCGCCTTGCGGGATAATGGTCTGCACATTGACAAATTTCTCGAACCCTCCGCAGGTATCGGTTCATACATCCAATCCTTTACAGAAAACCAAAAAACCAGTGTTACCGCTTATGAAAAGGACTTGCTTACAGGTAAGATTTTAAAGCAGCTTTATCCTGACAGCAATATCCGTATAAGTGGTTTTGAAGAAATCCCCGAAAGGGAACAAAACAGCTATGATGTAGTTGCCAGCAATATACCGTTTGGCGACACTTCCGTTTTCGACCTTTCCTATTCCCGAAGCAAGGACGGTGCAAAAGTACAGGCAGCCCGAAGCATACACAATTACTTTTTCCTGAAAGGTGCTGATATGCTGCGTGAGGGCGGTTTGTTGGCTTACATTACTTCGCAGGGCATTCTGAACAGTCCTAAAAACGAACCGATACGGAGGGCGTTAATGCAGGATAATAATTTGGTTACGGTTGTAAGATTGCCTAACAACCTGTTTACTGAATATGCTGGTACGGAAGTTGGCAGCGACCTGATTATCCTGCAAAAAAATTCGGCAAAACAAAATCTGACCGACAGGGAAGATCTGTTTTGCCGAAGCAGGCAAACAGAATACAATACTCCCGGTAATGCCCTCTTTCAAGACACCACAAGGATTGTGCATACCGACCAAAAATTAGATACCGACCCATACGGGCAACCCGCCCTAATCTATACGCATAAAGACGGTGTTGAGGGCATTGCCAAAGATTTGAAACAAATGCTTTCCGAAGATTTTGGCAAGCACCTGAATTTGAATTTATACAAAGGCGAACGGAATGATGAGCCTGTGATACAAATTCCGATTGAACCAAAGGTTACACCTCCGGTTATCGACCCTGTAATCATTCAGCAAAAACCGCAACCTGTTCCTGCTCCTGTAATTCATCAGGAAAGTCCGCAGGAATTACGACAACTAAGCATTTTTGACCTGTTTGAAAATATGGACGAACCTGTAATGGTTCTTGCTCCACCCAAAAGAAAGACACAAGCTAAAAGGCAAAGCACTAATAAGAGAAGAGCTGCATTAGGTCGCCAGCCCGACCTGTTCAGCAGTGCGATGCAGCAACCTTATACACCACTAAAATCTAATGGTGCTACCAATGGAACCAAACAAACCAACGGCAAAAAACAGGAAGCTATCGGCGACCTGTTTTCACAAATAAACGGGAATGGCCAGTCTGATAAGACAGCCGTTCCCAACATCAATGTTAATACTATTCCTGAACCTGCTCCTTATAGTGGCGAACTGCAATCGTTCCACCGTAACGATTGTCTTGTGGTTGACAAGGGTTGGGTCGGTCATTTGCAAGATGTAGATACATCAGACGGTACGGCTGTTTTTCATCCTTTAGCTTTACCGACCTCACAAAAGGCAAGAGCCGAAGCGTATATCGGGGTGCGTGATGTTTACCAAGAACTTTACAATAATGAGGCTAAGTTCCAGACCGAATACAAGGAAGAAAGGGAAAACCTTAACCGCCTGTACGATGCCTTTGTAAAAAGGTATGGCAACCTCAATAGTGCAGATAATATCAAGCTAATCAAAACAGATAGTTCCGGTAAGGAAATCCCTTATTTGGAGCGTGTGGTTGGTGGCGTGGTACACAAAGCTGATATCTTCAGCCGACCTGTAAGTTTTTCTACGGTATCCATAGCAACGGACAATCCTGAAGAAGCGTTAGCTGCTTCGCTGAATAAATATGGAAGCGTGGATTTGGACTATATGTCCGAAATCAGCGGTATGACCGATGATGCCCTGAAGCAAGCCTTAAACAGTCGTATTTACTACAATCCCCTACAACGGGAATATGAAATATCCGAACGATGGATTGCAGGCAACGTAGTAGAGAAAGCCCAAGAGGTAAAAGATTATCTCGAACGCAATCCCGATGATGCTGAAGCCAAAGCGAGCCTTACCGTATTAGAGGAAGCAAGACCAAGACGTATCGAATTTGAGGAACTCGACTTTAATTTGGGCGAACGCTGGATACCCACAGGCATTTACGCTTGTTTTGCTTCGCACCTGTTCGATGCAGATGTTATTATTCATTATTCCGAAAGCTCCGACGACTTTTCCGTAAAGTGTCATCAGGGCAATATGAATATTTGGGAGAAATATGCCGTAAAAGCGGAAAGCCGGACGTTTGACGGCGTTGCCTTGCTCAAACACGCATTGGTTAATACCACGCCCGACATTACAAAAAAAGTGATGGTGGGCGACCAGGAAGTAAAAGTGCGGGATATGGAAGCCATACAAATGGCGAATACCAAGATTGATGAAATCCGCACCGCCTTTACCGATTGGCTTCACGCCCAAAACGATGAGTTTAAAAACAGGCTGACCGAACAATACAACGATAAGTTTAACTGTTTCGTCCGACCGAACTATGACGGAAGCCATCAGGACTTTCCGGGATTAGACCGCAAGGCACTGGGCATTGAAGACCTGTATTCCAGCCAAAAGGACACCGTTTGGATGATAAAGCTGAACAACGGTGCTATCTGCGACCACGAAGTAGGTGCAGGGAAAACGTTGGTAATGTGTACCGCTGCACAGGAAATGAAGCGTTTGGGGCTGGCACACAAACCGATGATTATCGGGCTGAAAAGCAACGTTCACGAAATTGCCGAAGCCTACCGAACAGCCTATCCACACGCAAAAATCCTGTTTCCGGGCAAGGAAGATTTTACGCCCCAAAAACGCCTGCGGATTTTCGGGGATATTAAAAATAACGAGTGGGATTGTGTGATACTGACACACGACCAATTCGGGATGATACCGCAGTCGCCTGAAATACAAAAGGAAATCCTTGAAATAGAACTGGACAGCGTGGAGCGCAACCTCGATGCTCTGAAATCGCAAGGCAAGGAAGTGACCAGAGGGATGCTCGCCGGAGTAATCAAGCGGAAAGAAAATCTTGAAGTCAAACTCAAAACACTGCAACACGATATTGAGAACCGCAAAGATGATGTGGTGGATTTCAAGATGATGGGCATAGACCATTTGTTTGTGGACGAAAGCCACCAATTCAAAAACCTGATGTTCAACACAAGGCATACACGAGTTGCTGGATTGGGTAATGTGGACGGCAGTCAAAAGGCATTGAACCTGCTCTTTGCTATCCGTACCATTCAGGAACGCATCAATGCGGATATGGGAGCAACCTTTCTTTCAGGAACCACCATCAGTAATTCTCTGACCGAATTGTACCTGCTGTTTAAATACCTGCGACCGAGGGCAATGGAAAAACAAGGCATCCACTCTTTTGATGCGTGGGCGGCTATCTATGCAAGGAAAACAACAGATTATGAGTTTTCGGTGGCTAACAATATTGTAGCAAAAGAACGCTTCAGGTACTTTATCAAAGTGCCGGAGTTGGCACAATTCTACTCGGAAATCACCGATTACCGAACCGCAAAAGATATAGGCATTGACCGCCCCAATAAGAACGAGGTATTGTACAACATACCGCCCACGCCCGACCAGGAAGAATTTATCAAAAAGCTAATGGAGTTTGCCAAGACAGGAAATGCAGAACTGTTGGGCAGACCAAAGCTAAGTGCCAGCGAAGAAAAAGCAAAGATGCTCATCGCTACGGACTACGCCCGTAAGATGTCGCTGGATATGCGTATGGTAAGCGGCAGGTACGAAGACCATCCCGACAATAAGGCTTCGCATACTGCGGCAAACATTGCCAAATATTACAAACAATACAACGCACAGAAAGGAACGCAATTCGTTTTCTCCGATTTGGGAACCTACAAGCCGGGCGAATGGAATGTGTACTCCGAAATCAAACGTAAGCTCGTGGAAGACCACAGCATACCTACAAACGAAATCCGTTTTATACAGGAGGGCAAAAATGATAAGCAACGTAAGGAACTTATCAAAGGAATGAACGAGGGTAAAATCCGGGTGCTATTCGGTTCTACAAGTATGTTGGGTACGGGCGTAAATGCACAGAAAAGAGCCGTTGCCATTCATCATTTAGATACACCTTGGCGACCAAGCGACCTTGCCCAACGGGACGGTAGGGCAATCAGAAAAGGCAATGAGATTGCCAAGTTCTTTGCCGATAACAAAGTAGATGTAATCATTTATGCCGTTGAAAAATCATTGGATAGTTATAAGTTCAACCTGTTGTACAATAAGCAACTTTTTATAGACCAGTTAAAAACCAATAACCTCGGCAAAAGAACTATCGACGAGGGCAGTATGGATGAAAAGTCAGGAATGAACTTTTCGGAATACGTGGCTATCCTGTCGGGAAATACCGACCTGCTGGATAAAGCCAAGTTAGAAAAACAGATTGCAGGATTGGAAAGCGAAAAACAGGCGTTCAACCGCTCTAAGTTCAGTGCCAAATACAAGCTGCAAGACTGTACGGAATTGCTTGATAGTACGCAATCCAGATTAAACAGAATGAGCCTCGATTGGGAAAACTTGCAACAACGACTACAAAAACGTTCTGATGGCACAATTGCAAATCCTGTACAGTTAGACGGTTTGCCGCCTAATGCAGATATAAAGCAAATCGGCGCAAAGCTCAACCAGCTTGCGGATAAAGCCCGCACCGGAGGTCAATATGAAGAAATAGGAAGCCTGTACGGATTTACGCTGTTGGTCAAAACCGAAATGTCCGAAAAAGAGGGCGTAGATATAAGGGTAAACCGTTTTTTGGTACAGGGCGAGGGCAATATCAAATACACCTACAATAACGGTCTAATCGCTAAAGATGAAAAGCTGGCGGCTATGAACTTCCTGAACGCACTGGAGAAATTGCCTGGCTTTATCGAGCAGGAGCAAAAGAAAATTACTGAAATACAAAAAGACCTGCCCATTCTTCAGGAAGTGGTAAACGGTACGTGGTCTAAAGAAAGCAGATTGAGCGAATTGAAAACTGAACTGGCTGCTGTTGAACGGAAGATACAGCTATCTATTACAGAGGAAACTAAAGAAGAACTACCGGAGCAGGTCGAAAAGCAGAAAGAGGCTCCAAACATTTCTGAAAATATAGTTCGGACAAAAGGTGTTCATTTACCAAGAGGGGTACTGTAATCGTGTCGGCTAAAATTCTTCCTGTTCGTCCATTTTCTTAAGCAGAGCATCACGCAGACTGTCAAGGAATTTCGTTCTGTTCATTTTCCGGCTTTTCAGTTCTAAATAGGTATGATAGAAATCGCCTAAACTAATATTAAAAGCAAGTTCAAATGTTTTAGCGATAACCTTGATGTCTGCATTTCCATTGTCAAACGCACCTTGTGCATACAGTGCGTAAATTAATTCTGTTAATGCTGTTTTGCTTCCTGTCCACTTTAGAGGATAATTATTATTAGATGCCTTATTCTTATTATTATTTATTTGGTCTTCAAGATAAACCTGTATTAAATCGTTCGCCAGTATCTTAGCGGCTTTGTAATCGGCAACGGTGGAAAATGAATGGTCTGTTTCAAAATAAATGGTGTCTAAATTTAGCTTAATGTCATATTTTCCCCGAACAAAAAGCTGGTCGTCAATAAAGGTATTATTGGTGCGGTAATATTTATAAAATTCAAGATTATTATCAAAAAACCTTTTGAGCTTTTTCAACTCGGTGTTAATAAACTTCTTGGCAGACTTTGTTTCATTGGGCTTTTTGCTTTCTATTTTATAGATAGCATTGTAATAGATTAGCTTTGAAACAATAACGGGTTTCTGATGTTTGAAAAAACGAATTTCTTCCTCTGTATTTTTAAACCCTCTTTTTTGGATATGCGCTTTTAATTCAGATAAGCATTTAACAATTATATGTATGACAGCTTCTATCCTTTGGATGGGGCAATCGGCTTCAATTTCCAATTCGTCGATTTCCATTTCCAATTTATATAATGTTTCTTTATAAAATTTATCCATTCAGTTGTTTTTAAAGCCCTATGTTTGGGTTACTAATAAAAAGAAAATCCCCTCTAAAAAAATGGCATATCTCAATTTGTCTTTTTATGCTCGTTATATTTTGTATTGCAAGTAAAAGCCAATCACATTATGGTACTGCCCGTTGGCTCTTGTATCGCCTTCGCAGGGAGGGCGCAGGCTAATCAGGGAATACTGGTATTTTGCTCCGATGCTAAGGGAACGGAAACACCGGAATTGCATTTTTACCAATCCGCTTACATCATATTCCTTCATGGGATTTGCAAGGCATACCGGGGGTGTTGTGTTCACCGTTCCCGTAGCCGCATCGGTCAACTGGTAGGCAATCCGGTAGTTGAGCAACACCGCAGGGCTGATACCGACACCTACTGTAAGTGCTTTGTTGTCATTTACATTCAAGCACACAGGCATTTCGATATAGTCAGTATTGATTTTAAACCTTTCCACCGCTCCGTTTTTCATTTCGCCTTTCTGAACGGAACCTCTCTGCGAATACAGCAGTTCAATACTGGTTGATATGTTCCTGTGCCATTGTACGGCTGTGCCTATACCGCCTGTAAATCCCCACGAGTGATAGCCCGCCGGGCCATCACCGTCAATTTGGGAACCGTTCAGCCCGGCGGACAGCAACCCTTTGAACGTTCTCGGATTATTTTCGTAATACATTTGCGCCTTACAGGGAAGGCAGGAGCGAAAGCATAATAGAAAAAAGCATAATCGGCTGTTCATAAGGCAAGCATTTCGTGAGCAGTTTATTTGAATACATATCCTATCGACACCATAAACCCTTTGTTGTATATTTTAATGTTATCGGTCTTGGTATCTTCGTTCGTATAGCTGTTGGCATACTGGAAAATATCGTTAAAGCCATGCGTATATCTTGCGCCTATGGATATGCCGAAGTCAAAGCGATATTCCAATCCAACATTCGCCCCGAAATCGAATTTTTGCAGGTAGCGGCTTTCTGTTTCATCGTTTCCGGGGTCGCCATAAATACTTTTGTCCTTAAACATCCTGCCGTTTTCATCCATGCGTTGCACATTGGCATTGAGCAATGCGCTTACGTAAGGTCCCGCATATAGCTGGAAACCGCCTGCATGAAAGGTCAGACTGGCAGGCATCAGGTCAACATAGGACATGGTGAGCTTTGACCTGTAATCCCCAAAGTTCGTATCGGTGAGCGATACGCCGATACGCCTTTGGCTGAACAATAGCTCGTGCTTCAACCCGAAATGTTTTGACATCCGAGTGTCCACGAATACCCCGGCGTGAAACCCGGATTGGTATTCGGTCTGCTTGCTGGCGAATACGTAATCTATTTCCTTTCCGTAAAGGTTGCTGTAATTCCAGCCTGCCTTTAATCCCCATGTGACCTTGCCGTTGAGCAACTGTTTGTCTGAAAGGGTATCGGTCAGGCTTAGGGCAGGTTCAGGCTGCGATTGCGCATAAGTAATACTGCAAAGTGCCACAGCCATCAGTACCATTATTATTTTTTTCATTGCTCTGTCTTTTAGAAGTTAATATCCCAAATACCGACTGCCTTTTCCAGTTCTACAAGTGCGGCAGCATGGTTGTAAAGGGTCTGATAATAGTTTTGTTGCACTTCATTGTAGGTGCGTTGGGCATCCAATACTTCCAGCAGGGAAGTTTCGCCCCGTTGGTAGCTGTATATCTTCCCATCCAAAATTGCCTTTGCTTCGGCAAGCAAACCCGTATTGAATTGCGATACCTGTTTCTGTGCGGCTTCGTAATTATAGAACGCCTGCGTTACCTCGGTCTGGATGGTAAGCTCCGTTTGCCTGTATAGCTGCTCGGCTTGCATCATGCCGTATTGTGCTGCCCGGAGTTCGCCGGGGCGGTTGTTGGAAAATTTGAGCGGAATGCTAATCCCGGCATTTACCGTTGTGAAGGACGGTGTAGGGGCTATGACGTTCCGCACATAAGAATTATAGTCCACACCCATTGACAAACCGAGGTCAATGGCTCTGTTGGCTTTAGCCAGTTTAATCAGGCTTTGGGAAACATTCTTATGCTGCAAGGCGGCTTTCAGGTCTGACCTGTTGTTTTGAGCGGTCAGTATCAAATCCTGTAATATAAAGTTCCGGTCAAAGCCCGTAAAGTCCTCTTTAGGGTACAATAAGGTGTCCGCCTCCCTGTGTCCCAACAAAAGCGATAAGTTAGCCAATGCTGTTTTCCATTCTGCCTGCGCAGCATAGACCTCGTTCAGCATCGTGCCAGCTTCCAGTTTTGACTGTCGTGCATCCACCTGCGTGATGCTGCCAAGCCTGAAACGGATGCTGTCTGCTTCTGCCAGCTTTTTCATCTGCTGGTAGGAATTGAACTGTACATCCAGTAAATGGCGGTTCTGAATGGTGAGCAGGTAAGCCAATGTAGCATCTGCCCGCAGGTTGCGGAAATAATCTTCCAGCAGCAGCTTGGTAAGCTGCGCTTCATTTTGGGCAACGTCTATGCGGGCTTTCCGTTTTCCTCCGAGTTCCAATGTCCAAGAAAGTTCTGAATTGAAACCATATCCCATATTCATTCTACGTTGCCCGTTGTCTGCAAAGCCAAAGCCGAGTTCGGGGTCAGGAAAAATCTTGGCACTAAGTATGTTTGCTTCCGCAATATTGATGTTGAATTTCTCTGCCGAATATTCCAAATTATTTTTACCTACCAGCCCAATATAGGTGGCATAGTCTATCTTCCTTTTTGTGAACAGCGTGTCTATTTCCTGTGCACTTGCCGTATAGGACAAATGCAGGATAGCCATGCTGATAACCATTTTTATGTATTTTTTCATTTGCTCTGTATTTATGATTGTTGTGGCGCATTGACGTTTTTGCCCCATTTCTTTTCAATGAGGTAATACAATGCGGGTAAGGCAAAAAGGGTGATGGCAGTAGAGAAAAGCAATCCGTAAACGATTACCGTTGCCAGTGGACGCTGTACATCGGAACCGATGCCCGTTGCCAATGATGCAGGGAATAAACCAAGCACCGCTACGGTTGCGGTCATCAGCACCGGACGGAAACGGTGTCCGGCTCCTTCTATCACTGCCCGTAATAAATCATAGCCTTTTTTCCTCAACTCATTGATATGCGAAATCATAATCACTCCGTTCTGTATCGCCACACCGAACAGGGCAATGAACCCAACGGCAGAAGATACATTGAGCGACATGCCTCTTACGTTCAGTGCCAGCATACCCCCGAATAGTGCCAACGGTACAATGCTCATTAAAAGCCCTGCCTGCCGGAATGAGCCGAATGCGCCATAAAGAAGTATGAACATGATGCCCAGTGCCAACGGTACGATAACCGATAGTCTTTCATAAGCCCGGTTTTGGTTCTCGAACTGACCGCCCCATTTGATGTTGAATTTCTCGTGGTCGTACTGCACGTTTTTCTCAATGGCATTCTGTGCATCGGTCAATAATGATTTCAAATCCCTGTTGCGTACATTGAGTTTTACGGTCAGATGCCTTTTGTTCATTTCTCGTGTAATGGTGCTTTCTCCCGTACTTAGCTTTACTTCGGCTACCTGCGACAACGGTATTTTTGCCCCGGTTTTGGAAGTAAGCATCAGGTTAGCAATTTTTTCCGGCGTATTCCGGCTTATTTCACTGTATCGGCAGATGATGTCGTACACTTTGTGTCCGATGAACAGTTGCGAAACGGCTTTTCCCCCGATGGCTACTTCAATCAATTCAGCCACATCAGAAACATTCAATCCGTATTGGGCTATCTTGTCCCGGTCGGCATGTATTTGAAGCTGCGGCAAAGGCGGCTCTTGGTCAATGTCCAAATCCACTGCGCCCGGTACGGTCTTTAGCGTTGTCATTACTTCCTCGGCAATCCGTCTTGTTTCCTTGAAATCATCGCCGTATATTTTTACCACAAGTTCACTGTGCGCCCCCGAAATCTTATCCATTACCCCGTCTATCATCGGCTGGGAAAAGCCCACAGTAAATCCTGGCAGTTGGTCATATTCCTTCGCCAATTCTTCTATCAGGTCGTATTTTGTTTTGCCTCTCGGCCATTCTTTGTAGGGTTTGATGCCGATGGATACTTCAAAGTGCGAAGCAGTCCACGGATCCGTGCCATCGTCGTTACGTCCTGCCTGCACCATGATATAGGTTACTTCATCATACTTCATTGTCCTTGCCCTAAGCGTATCGCTCATTTCTTTGGACTTCTCCACCGAAATGCCCGGCGGCAATTGTACCTGTAACCAGATGGAACCTTCGTCCAATGGCGGTAAAAAGTCTTTCCCTACCCGCATGGTGAGCAATGATGCCGCGGCCAAAATCAATATCAAAGGAAGAAATACCCTTTTCGGACGCTTCATTATTTTCTGCACCCTGTTGTGGTAACCATCGGTCAGTTTTTCCAGCCACTTGTTGTGATATATCTTCTGCGGTTTACGGTAGATGACATACGCCATTCCGGGAATAACCAATAGTGCAACCGCCAATGCTCCAAACAAGGCATATCCCACGGTAAAGGCCATTGGTGTAAAGAGTTTGTTTTCTACCCGCTCAAAAGCAAACAAAGGAAGGTACGCCGTAATGATGATGATGGTCGCAAAGAATACGGGTTTGGCCACTTCTGCCGCGCGTTGTGCGATGGTCTTCTCCTTCAGTTCCTCTTCGGGGTTGTCTTCCCGTTTTTTTAGTATGGTTTCCATCATTACAATCGCCCCGTCAACGATAATACCGAAGTCGATGGCCCCCAAGGAAAGCAGGTTGGCAGGAATATTGGTAAAACGCATCAGGATAAAGGCAATGAGCATCGACAACGGAATGGTAACCGCTACAAGCAAAGCTCCGCGCCAGCTTCCGAGAAATACAATCAGGACGATAATCACCAAAGCCATCCCCTCCAACAAGGTATGCGATACGGTAGTTAGCGTGGTGTTTACAAGATCGGTCCGGTCAAGAAAAGTGTGGATGCGTACACCTTCGGGCAAACCTCCGTTATTCAGTTCGTCAACCGCTTCGTGTATGCCTTCCAGTACATTTGAGGGATTTTGCCCTTTCAATAGTAATACAATACCTTCCAGACTTTCCGAATAATTACGTTCACGGTCGGTAAAGCCCAATACGCCCTTTCTCTCCAGCGTACCGTATTTCAGTTCCCCGATGTCGTTCAGAAAAATAGGTACACCATCTTCGGATTTTACAACAATCCTGCCGAGGTCTTCCAAATTTTTGACCAACCCAATTCCCCGGATGACATAGCCTAATTCGCCTCTTGGCAATACGCTCCCTCCGGCATTGACGTTATTGCTCTCTATGGTCTCTATTACCTCGCTTAGCGTGATGTTGTACTGCTCCAGTTTACGGGGGTCAACCTCAATCTGGAACTGCGTGGTAATACCCCCGAAATTGGTTACATCGGCCACGCCCGACACCTGTTTGATACGGGGAATGACGGTAAAGTTTTGCAGGTCGGTCAACTCCCGTAAATCGTGGCCGCCATCGCTTTCGATGATATAACGGTAGATTTCCCCGATGGGCGATGTCAATGGATCAAGACCGGGTACGGCATCATACGGTAGTTCTATCTCGTTCAGCCGTTCCTGAACACGCATCCTTGCCCAATAATCGTCAACTCCATCCTGAAAAACGATGGTAATCATGGACAGACCAAAGGTGCTTTTGCTGCGCATCACGTGCATCCCCGGCAATCCGTTCAATGCCCGCTCAACGGGTATGGTAATTTGCTGCTCTACTTCCTCGGCAGCCAGTCCGGGAACCTGTGTGACCACCTGTGAGGTCACGTCCGCAATATCGGGATATGCTTCTATGGAAAGCTGTTTCCACGAATAGTATCCGAAAAACGCCAGTAAGGTAAACAAGGCTACCATTACCCAACGTTTTTCTACGCTGATATGTATTAATTTATTCATTTTATATCCGATTGTTTATAGTGAGATTTCAGCTTGGTATCAGTAATTCCTAATCATCAGAGAACCTCCTTCCGATACAATCACTTCACCTGTCCGCAAGCCGGATGTAACGATGACGCTCCCGTTGGAAGTACCCGCAGTTTCAATTTGTCTTTTCTCAAACCGGGTATCGTCCATCTTTACGAAAACGAATTGCTTATCTTCCTTTTGGAATACGGATTTGGAAGGAACCAATATGGCAATTTCAGGAGTATCTTTGAATAGGACGGTCACGTACATACCCGGCTTTAAATCGTGGTTTGGGTTTTCACATTCCACCAATACTTCCACGCTGCGGGTTTCTTCATTGACGATTTCGTTGACATGGTAGATTTTTCCCTTGATAGTTCTGTCTGGGAAGGCAGCAACCATAACCTCTACCTCGTCCAATCCACGGATGAAACGTATGTCTTTTTCCTTAACCTGACCGACTATCCACACTTTGGACAGCTCGGCGACAATAGCAAGCGGCTCGGCATCCTCTCTTAAATACTGTCCGATAACGATATTATTGGTAAGGATGTCGCCCCGTATCGGGGATACTACAATAAGAGCCTGCCCCAAAACTGTGTTTTCGGGGTCAATGTTAAAAATCTTCAATGCTGCCGAAGCATTGGACAACGCCGATTTTTTGGTCGTAAATTCTGTTTCGGCTTCTTCCAGCTCCCGTTGTACTCCCACACCATTTTTCAGCAAATCCTGCTGGCGTTTTAGGTTGAGTTCAGCCTGACGAAATTCCTGCTTGGCATCAAAATATTCTTTTTGTGAATTGAAATAGTCCGGTGAGCTGATTTCAAATACAGGTGAGCCAGCATTTACCTTTTGCCCAAGCCTTACATAAGATTTCAAAACCCTACCGGCAAAAGGAGGTGCTATTTCTGCATAGGCGGTCGGGATAGCTCTCACGATGCCAGCAGTGGTCAGTTCCATTACAAAATCCTGCTCGGCTACGGTGCTGAAATTCAGCTTGGATTTTATATTTGAGTTTTCCGTCAGGACTACCGTATCTCCTTTGATGGTGTAGCCTGCGGTGTGTCCGTGGTCTTCTTCTTTGGAGTTACCGCAGGAATGCAGCAGGAACGAAGATGTCACGGCAAGCAACAACAAGGCTGTTATATTGCTGCGGACTTTGTTTGTTTGGGTCATCATTATATTCAATATTTAATTTGATTTACGCTTAAAATATCGCCTTTTGCACTCCTTTGACAGAATGCAATGCAAAGGTCAAAAGGTTGTCCTTCTTTGGCAGTTAGAGAACCGACAGAAAAAAATTAGAATTTTATTAGAGGGCTTCCATATAGAAAACGGGGCGGAAAGATGTTTTTTCCGCAACCCGTTTTCCTCACTATAACCAGGTGTTGAATTTCCTGATAAACCAATTTTTCACGAGTTGGGTGAGCAGGCAATAACCCGTCAATATGCCTATCAGCCACGGAAAGTAAGCCAGTGGCAATGGCTGCATTTTCAATGCTGCTGCAAAAGGTGAAAAAGGTATCATGATACCGATTGCCATAATCAGGGAGGTCAGGGCTACTACCGGGGTAGCTGCCCAACTTTGTATGAACGGTATCTTCCGGGTACGTATCATGTGTATAATGAGCGTTTGCGAAAGCAGCCCTTCTACAAACCAGCCGCTTTGAAAGAGCATTTGGTGTTCCGGTGCATTTGCCTTGAACACATAGAACATGACGGCAAATGTTGCAAAATCAAAAATGGAGCTTATCGGGCCGATGAAAAGCATAAACTTTGAAACGCTCCCGGCATCCCATTTTTTTGGCTTTTGGATAAATTCTTCATCCATTTTATCCCACGGAATAGAAATCTGCGATATATCGTACAACAGGTTTTGTATGAGCAGGTGTACGGGCAGCATGGGCAGGAACGGTAAAAACGCACTGGCTCCGAGCATACTGAACATATTACCGAAATTGCTGCTGGCGGTCATTTTGATGTACTTGATGATATTGCCAAAAGTCCTTCTGCCGTATATCACGCCTTTACGCAGTACCATCAGGTCTTTTTCCAATAAGATAATGTCGGCACTTTCCTTCGTGATGTCCACGGCTGTATCTACACTAATGCCCACATCGGCTTCTTTCAGTGCTGCGGCATCGTTGATGCCATCGCCCATAAAGCCTACGGTATGCCCTTTGCTGCGCAATGCCTTTACCACCCTTACTTTTTGCAGGGGGTTCAGCTTGGCGAAAACAGAAACCGTATCAATCTGCTGCAACAGTTCATCATCCGTCAGTTTTTCCAAATCGCTGCCATTGATAAGCTGCTGAACGGGAATGCCCACATCGTTGCAAATCTTCTTTGTAACCGTTTCATTATCGCCTGTCAGCACCTTAATTTCCACACCAAGTTTATGCAAGGCTTCAATAGCGGGCTTTGAGGATGGTTTTGCAGGGTCAAGAAACCCGATAAAACCTGTTAATGTCAACTGCTTTTCATCTTCAACGGAGTAGGTAAGCGGGTGCGTTCCTTCAAATTCACGGATGGCAACCAGCAACACCCTAAGCCCTTCTTCATTCATTCTTTTGGATGTGTTCAATACAATCTTGCGCATCGTATCATCCATAGGCACTACGGTATCATTCTCGATATGGAGGCTGCGGTCTTCTCCGGGGTCAAAGGCACTGGTGCATAATTCCAGCATTTCTTCAACGGCTCCCTTGCAAATCAGCAGGTGCTTGCCATTATGTTTTTTCAGCACAACAGACATGCGCCTGCGCCCGAAATCAAAAGGGATTTCATCAACTTTGATGTACTGTTCTTCTACTTTCAGGTAGTCGTGTACCTCTACGTGTTCCAATACCGCTTTATCCATCAGGTTCTTCAACCCCGTTTGGTGAAAGCTATTGAGGTAAGCCCATTTCAATACTTCATCATCTTCTATGCCATCCACATTCAGGTGCTTTTCCAGCACGATTTTATCCAGTGTCAATGTCCCGGTCTTATCGGTGCAGAGAATATCCATTGCCCCGATGTTCTGAATGGAGTTCAAACGCTTTACAATCACTTTGCGTTTGCTCATATTTACGGCTCCCTTTGCCAAGTTAGCCGTTACAATCATGGGCAACATTTCGGGCGTTAAGCCCACCGCTACGGCAATGGCAAAAAGTAATGCCTCTGCCCAATCGCCTTTCAGCAAACCGTTGATTAAAAAAATAAGCGGAACCATCACCAGCATGAAGCGTATGAGCAGAAAGCTGACCTTGTTAATGCCTTTGTCAAAGCTGGTTTCAGGGCGTTCGCCTACAATGGATTTGCTGATACTGCCGAAAAAAGTATAGCTGCCTGTGGCAACTACCACCGCCGTAGCGGAACCGCTTACCACATTCGTACCCATGAAGCAGATATTATTCAGTTCGGTGGGCTGCTTTTTCCCGGCATCACGTATGGGGAAATGGCTTTTTTCAACGGGCAGGGCTTCCCCTGTAAGCATACTTTCGCTTACGAACAGGTCTTTGCTCTGTACGATGCGGCAATCCGCAGGTATCATATCCCCGGCAGACAGATATACAATATCGCCCGGTACAAGCTCACCTATCGGGATTTCTTTCCTGCCCACAAATTTCCGCAATACGGTGGCGGTGGTCTTTACCATGCTTTTCAGCTTTTCGGCAGCCGAATTGCTCCGGTACTCCTGCACAAAACGCAAAAGCGCACTGACCAGCACCATAATGGAAACCACGATGACGGTTTTGAAATCACGGTCTTCGACAGAGGGCAGCCATACATCAATCACAAAGGAAACAGTGGCGATGACCAACAGGATATAGATAAACGGATTGGCAAATGCCTTCAATAGCTGCACATACCATTTGGCTGCTTTTTGGTGCTGCAATTCATTGGCTCCGAATTTCAGTCTTCTTTCATCTGCCGTTACAATGCTTATGCCTTCCTCGCTGGTTTCCAGCATCGCATAAACAAAGTTATCGTCCTGACGGGAAGCGTTCTGCAACTTGGTAACGGTTCCCATATTCATACCGCTTGAATTAATTACGGAATGGAGCGGGTTTTTTATTTTGTCTTTTTTTGTCATCATAATATCGCTTCTTATAGTATTTTATAAATAAGTATTGAAATCCCCGTAACCATCATCACGAGGGCGGTTATCTTAATGGCTTTTAATAGCCTGAATTGCTGGAACTGCCCCAAATACCAGCCGAGCAGCATCATGGTTCCCAATACGCACATGGACAGTAAATAGGCTGACGGTTCATACATTTGAAGGCTTTTCAGTGACAAGCCCAATACAAATACATAGATGGATGTAGCGCAGGCAATCCCCAAAAAACCATCCAGCCCAAATTCAATTTCCATATCCTTCATTTTCTCGCTGCGCCATTCCCGGTACATACGCAGGGCGGTTGCACAGAGCATAAAAATGGCAAACCAGTACCCGTAGCCGGGCAGATAGCTTATCAAAGCCGTACCCGCCCATCCGCCGTATGTGAAAGCCATCATTTGGATGTTGAGCAACATAAAGAGTATCAGCAACGGCTTTCCCGGCTTCACCACATAGGCGGTATTCCGGCTCATTGCTGCCAGTACAAGGTTGTCTGAAGCAATGCCTGCCGAAAGCAGCAATACGGATATGTGGCTGTTTAACATCACTGTTATAATTCTGATTGTGTTCCTATAATCTCCCAGCTTACTTTGATTACTTTGTCCTCGATGGTCAAACGGCTGGCTACACGTTCCATCAGGCTGTCCTGCGGGGTTACGGCTTTAATAACCGCCGTGATGGTTACATGGGTTACATCATCCGTATCATCGCTGGTCAACGACTTTAGCAATAGTTTCTCGTCATTGCCGAGCATCTGCATCAGCCGTACCCGGATGTGGTTTTCCACTTCGGTTTTGCATTTAATCGTGAACAGGTAGTCGATTTGCGTTGTGGCGGTCTTGTTGAAAGAAAGCAAACTCAATTTTTGTCCAACGGGGCGAAGCAGTATATGGGTAAGCATAATGAAGGCTGTAACCACACCTGCCTGCGCAAACAAGCCCAAACCGCAGAGCGAACCTACCGCAGCCGAACACCAAATGGTGGCAGCCGTATTCAAGCCCTGCACACTTAAACCGTCTTTCATGATTACCCCTGCGCCCAAGAAACCGATACCTGTTACAATCTGTGCCGCAATACGGCTTGGGTCGCCCGTACTGTCGGTAAGGGAAGCCGAAATCAGGATGAAGGCAGCCGAACCCAACGACACCAGTGTATTGGTGCGAAGCCCTGCGCTCTTTTGCCGCCACTGCCGTTCTACGCCGATAGCGACACCGAACAGTAATGCAGCAGATAGCCGTATTGCAAACTCCAAGATTTCCATTTGTGAAACGCTTTAATTATTGTAAGGCACAAAGGTCTTCACTGCCTACTGCAATCACAGTTAGAGAAGCAACAGAAAAAAATTAGAATTTTATTAGAGCGTAGGAAAAGCGGTTGCCTGAAAGTTCTTTAATCACTAATTGAGGTTGCCCTGCTCATTTTTCCGTTTCAGGAGTTTTTTTCTCTTTTGAATAACGGAAGCCAAATAGAACAGTACCACCACAGGGGTTATGATGTTGACTATTTTTAAGAACGGATGGCTATGATGCAGGATTAACAGGCAATAGGCATTGGACAGCATACATATAAGCAGTACGGTCATTGTGCAGTAGTAAAGTGCTTTCATCTATATTTTTTAGGAATTAAGGAATGTCTGACCTCTGTATCTCATATCCCTATTCAATTGGAAAGTCATTGAGCCTGCTATTGTTTGATTATTTTATAGGAATTATAATGGTTATTACTTTCCAATATGATATAATACATACCTGATGAATAACCTGATACGTCAATTTTATCGGTAGTTTTTCCTGACATAATTTTTTGCCCCATTTGGTTATAAATCACATATTGAAATGTGTTGCCATTAGGATAAACTACGTTTACATAATCCGTTGTTACGGTTGGATATAATTTAATCTTCTCTGAATAAGTATATGATACTCCCGTCGAAAGGTTTTGCAAATCCCACGTGTCTTCCGCTTGCGGACCGTTCCAAATTAATGTTGCTAAATATGGATTATCTATAAACGGATTACGGTTGCCCTGCATTCCCTGCAATACATCATTCCTCACTAATTCGTGTGCGGCAACAGGGTCTTCCGCATTCCATTCTAAAAATATATCAGGCATATCGCCAAAAGGGGAATAAGAAGCAGAACCAACGGCTACATTGTTCGGTAAACATTGCGTGGGGTAGCGTAGATACATATACATCATCATACGGGCTACATCGCCTTTCCATTCATCGCCTGGATACCACGTAAGGGAAGTAGGCTTATACGAGGCGCCCGCTTCCTGCGGTAAACTTGTTGTTGCTGCGTGTTCCGTTTCTGCTATCATCAATAGGTCTTAAATGATGGGCATCCGCACCTGCATTTTCAAAACCTAAATTTGGTGTTCCTAATGAACGTGGATAAGTATGTTCACGAACCCATTTTCCTGTACAGGAAGATGTATGACACGATAAATTTTTATCCCTTGTACGGTCATTATCTACAATGGCATCGGTATCGTTCCAACCGTAAATCAGCAAAACATTACCGCTGTTTGCCGGGTCTAAATCAGATTGCTTTAAAGCGTCCCAAACATCGGGCATTGTGCTTGATGTGTAAGGCAGGATATTGGTATGTGTTGTAATGATTAGCAGTGATAATTCTTGTTTTAAATCATTGCCTGTAAGCGTAAAATTAATTCCCGAATAATAGGAAGGAATTTGAGCAGTTGATAAAAAGGGGATTAGAATTAAAACATATATTGCATATACTTTAATAAAATGGCTGAATTTGCTTTGGTTGAAATTCTTGTACAAAGTTGTGTTTTTCAAAAGGAATAGCATTGCGGGGTATTTAACTTAAACAAAATTATTTACATCTTGAAGAAAGTATTATTAGAGAAGCAACAGAAAAAAATTAGAATTTTATTAGAAGCATACCCTGCGTATGCGAAGCGGGTGGTAATGGCTACCTTTGAATTTGCTTATTATTAAATCACCGGATGATATGAGAACATTGCTTGTGCCGATTGATTTTTC